>Ga0308421_1000513_pt1 | contig 23018 bp, 17 predicted proteins | sample HotsprSampleMS60_FD_203673 | JGI IMG/M metagenome (GOLD analysis project Ga0308421, IMG submission 203673) | Hot spring phototrophic mat microbial communities from Mushroom Spring, Yellowstone National Park, Wyoming, United States - 20090730_MS60 ...
CTCACGGTACGGCGGATGAAACCTGATCGATGGACGGGCACAGCACCGCTGTGCCCCAACCGATCTTCTTCTGCGACATGGTATTCCGGACAGGCGCTGAGCGCTAAGGCTGTGGATTGCAGAATGGAATGCCGTAACGTCGTGAAAGAACAGGGAACCACCAATCATCCGCTGCCGATTATGTTCTGGATAATCTCTTCGATCCTGCGATCCAGCGTAAACCAGATCATCTGCACCGAAACGTGAAATACCTCTTCAATGGCACTGATCGTTTGTTGGCGACGACGTTCGACTCGTGTCGGATCAGCATAAAAATCGGCCAGATTTTCATTGGCGCCAAAATCATCGACAACGATCACCTGTGTAACACGCTCAGGTAGCCCGATCTGCACGTACTGCCAGAAGCGAGGGTCGGCTTTAGCAACTCCAAGATCGGCTGAATTGGCAATAAACGCCAGTGCTGTATGGTGCAACGGGCCGACTCGCACCCGCTTGATCCGGTTATGCTCCCGACGTAGTGCTCTGGCTGACCAACCCAAGGTTGCCAGTTCACCGGCAATCTGGAATGTTGCTTCGGCATAGTGATCGGTTGCAATGAGTGGGATAATCTGCGGTCTGGATTGCAGGATCGCAAAGAGTGGCTGCCATGCCGGATCAATGACCGAGGCTGCCATATACGCACGGGTAAAGCGACCGGCAGATCGTACTGCTGTCGCTAAAGGGATGCCGCGTTCCTGGAGTTTGCGGCTTAGCAATGCTCTCAGCCCGATGCGGGTAGTACTCCCTTCCACCCAGGTTGGTACGACCAGATCATTCCAATAGCGCTCGGTATCGATTCCTAGCGCCTGCAACCCCGATTGTTGTAATGCCATTGCCAACCGTGCTGATGTTCCAAATCGAACGGCCTCAAGGCTAAGCGTGCCGGAAAAGTCGAGAATCAAAAGGGTTGTTGCCATTGCTCTACTCGTAAGGGTTAGAGTGCAGCAGTGCGGCGCCCGTATATTATACCAATGCCTGATCCGGCAACATGGCACGATTCGACAACCTGTTTAGATAGTGTATAATATTTCTAGTAATGGGCGGGAGTGGCTCAGTTGGTAGAGCGACACCTTGCCAAGGTGTAGGTCGCGGGTTCGATCCCCGTCTCCCGCTCCATAGTGATGACCACTCACACTTGTGAAGTGGTCATCTTTTTTACGAAACTGTATATAATAAGCACAACATATCCAATCATTTTTACGTTCATGAGATGACGAGACCGATCACTTAACGAATTCGTGGGGCCACCGTGTATCTACCGCGCAGCACCGTTCATCGTATCTTCACCCTCACCCTGACTGGCGGAATTGCGCTTGGTCTGCTTTTCTATGCGCTGGTTGATGTAGCTCAGCAGCAGAGTAATGGAGGGCCAACGCTACGGTTGATCGTAGCGCTTCTCTTCGGCAGTATCGTTGGCTTAGCCCTGTCGATAGCAGCGTGGATCAGTCTCCGCTATGCGCTGAGTGAAGTACGCGATCACGCTCAGCGCATATTACAGGCCGATCTACCGCCTCTGACCGACAACGACCCACTGGTTGCACTGCGCCAGACGGTGACCGATGCGATAGTTGCTGTACCACGTTCTACAACACTGACCACGCTTGTCAGCCGTCTCAGTACTGTGATTGATCATGAGGCGATGCTCAGTGCAGTTGCCGAGGCGATGTCTGAACATCTGCCAGTTCATGGGGTTGTGTTCCTCCTCTACGATGCAGAACGTGCTGTACTGGTACCATCGACCGCGTGGGGTGTTGGGAAGGCTAACCGATCAACAGTCTTTGACATCAATAGCAGTGCGATTGGACGTGCACTTCGTGAGCGTCATTCGGTACGTTTTTCGAGTGTGCAGATGCGGGAGTTGATCAGTACCGCGTCTTCACAACCACTCACGGTGATCAATTGGCCGTTATGGGTACAGCAAACGCCAATCGGTGCACTCTGTGTTATGCTTGCCGGTGCAGATGTGCGGCTGAACGATGATCAACAGCAGTTGCTCGAACAGATTGCCACTATCTTCACGGCGTATCTCCAGACGTCGATTTATCGTCAATGGGCCGAGCGCGATCAACGTCGATTAGCCCTCTTCGAGCACATCACTGAGCGTATGGCTGAACAGCCCAACCTCGAACAAGCACTCGTGCAGCTTTTGCGCATCGCTGCTGAGCTTACCGAATCTGAACACGGGACATTCTTACTGATTGATGATGCTACATCTACCATTCGTATGCGTGTGACGCTGAGTGGTGGTGATGTCTTGCCACTTAATCTTGCTTCAATACCTATCTTAAAGCATGGACTGGCCGGTTGGGTATTACGGTCCCGGCGCGGTGCAATCATTGATGATATTGAACGTGATACACGCTGGGTACCTACACCAGGGCTTGAATTGATGCGATCAGCTCTAGCAGTGCCGCTCTTTCACGGCGATCATCCCCTTGGTGTCTTAACCCTGGCCGATCCTGCACCGTATCACTATAGCCAACATGCCCTGGCGTTGGTTTCAGTGTTAGCGGCCTACGCGGTAACGATGCTGGTTCATTACCGCTACGAAGGAATTGTCGAACCAGAACAGCAGGCTCATGCCCGCCAAATACTTGAAAAACATCTTGATCCGGAGTCAATGCGCACACTGATTGCACAGCGTGCAAAGCTGATGCAGGCAATCCAGCCGCAGGTGATCACGGTAACGCTGGTCTATGGATGCTTGCGGAGTGTAGAGCGTCTAACCGGTCTCACTGCGCAGCAGTGGTATGAAGACGTTGCCACTTCGTTCGACAGCGCATGCCGTCTCATTGTCTATCAACATCAAGGGGCATACATGAGCCTAGATGGGATAAGTTTCAGCGCGGCATTTGGTTTCCCCCAGCCACAATTCGATGATGGAGTCCGAGCGCTTCAGGTGGCCCAGCAGATTCAGTCCACAGTTGCTCGCTTGCGAATTCAGTGGCGCCAGCAGTTTGGTGTTGACCTGCCGCTGGCGATCGGGATTACGACCGGCCAGTTGATGGTCGGTGTTGTCGGTCAGGCGCAATCGGCTACCATGATATGGAGTGGTACAGCCTTGCGTGAAGCACGGCGGTTGTGTCAATTGGCACGTAATGATGAAATTGTGGTGTCTGATACGGTGCTGAAAATAGTTCCATCTGGACGGTTTACGCTCGATCCGCTCACGCCCGTAAATCTTCACAATGGAACAGAAATGGCACCGATCTATCGTCTAATTGGAAATACATAAAGCGTTATGAGTGATCCGGAATCTTCGCTTGCACAATCGGCGATGAATACGCAAGGTTTGCTCCGCATCGCAACTGCGATTGAGACGGCAGCTACTCTCGATGAGCTTCTTATGTTGACCTTGAACGAATTTGTTCAGGGTTTGGGTGTATCATTGTGTGGTGTACTGCTCCTCGATCCCGCCGGTGAGACGATTTCTCTGGTAAGTACCTTCCCACCCCGCATTTCCCTACCACCGCCCATTCCATTGCGTGATTTGCCACTCATACAGCAGGCATTCCAACAGCGGCAACCGTACCAGATTCTCGATCTGACTACCATGCCACAGCCTGGTGATCGTTCACCGGTTGTCTTGCAACTGTTGGGGATGCTGAACGAAGCGCAGGTTCGCTCATTACTGGTTATTCCTTTGGTGGCTCAAGATACAGTTATCGGGGCGCTGGCGTTTGCTACCCTCGGCCAAATACGACACTTCGATGATCAAGAAATCAGTGTGGCGCGCCTGATGGCCAGCCAGCTTGCGGCGGCAATCACTTCATTTCGTATGATCGAAGAGGCATCACGGCGCGAGGCCGAGCTGGCTACGCTGAACGATATTGCGGCGGCTGTTACCTCATCTCTTGATCCGCGCGAAATTTACCATCTGGTGATGGAGAAGATCAACCAGTTCTTCCGCGTTGATGCCGGTTCGTTACTCATGCTCGATGATGAAACTGGCGAACTGGTCTTCGTGATGACGCTGGAAGAGGGACAGGAAAAGCTCGTTGGCTTGCGTGTACCTGCTGGTGCGGGCATTGTCGGTGATGTGGCACGTACACAGCAGTATGCCATTGTGCACGATGCTGAGAGCGATCCACGGTTTTACCGTGCAGTTAGTGATGGAATCGGCTACAACGTACACTCAATTCTCTGTGTGCCGATTGTTGTAAAAGGTCGTACTATCGGCGTTATTGAATTGCTCAATAAACGTACCGGTCATTTTACCGAAGAGGAAGCGATCCGGCTTACTCGGATGGCGGCTACAATCGGGATCGCAATTGAGAATGCACGCCTGTTTCAGCAGGTTAGTACCGTTCGTGATCGCTTTGAAGCCATTGTCAATTCGACCAATGATGGTATCCTGATGGCTGATATGCGAGGTGTTGTTGTAGCCAGTAATCCGGCGGCGGCACAAATTTTTCACCGTTCCCGTGAGTCGTTGATCGGATGTCAGCTTGATGAATTGATCGACGAATTGATGAGTAGAGCACTGGTGGTTGAAGAGCCAACATGGCTCAATGAAGGTGCATCCCATCGCGTGATCGAGATCGAGTTGAACGATGGTCCGGTGCGTTATGTGCGCCATACCACGTTGCCGGTGCTCGATACTGCCAATATGCAGATCGGTCGGCTGGCGCTGTTTGAAGATATTGCGAAGGATCGTGAGCTGGCCCGACTTCGGGAAGATTATACCGGCATGCTCATCCATGATCTCCGTGCACCACTGACTGCTATTATGAATGGCATTATGATGATGCTGCGTGGTCTGGGGGGGCCGGTCTCGGAACAGCAGCGCGAGTTGCTGGGGATTGCCTATCAGGGCAGTCAGACGATGCTGGAGATGGTCAATACCTTGCTCGACATCAGTAAGATGGAGCAAGGCCGAATGAACCTGAACCTTGAACCACTCTCGCCTTATGCGCTGGTTGATGAAGCTATCGAACGCTTGCGGGCGTCAATTCAACAACGTCGCATTAATCTAGTGCAAAACCTGGCAATCAGCTTACCGCCAATTGAGGCCGATCGCGATAAGATTGTACGGGTATTGCAAAATCTGATCGATAACGCAGTGAAATTTTCGCCAGAGCGGGGGATGGTAACGATTGGGGGGCGCTATCTCGCGCTCGCTTCTCATGTTGCTGGTGACGTGCATCCTGATCTTCCCTTTGCCCTGCCAGAAATGGAGGCTGGTGAATGGCTGATTTACTGGGTGCGTGATGAAGGGCCGGGAATTCCACCACAGTATCATGCCCGTATCTTTGAAAAGTTTGGGCAGGTACAACAACAAAAGTCGCGTGGAACGGGTCTTGGGCTTACCTTTTGTAAATTGGCGGTTGAGGCGCATAAAGGGAAGATCTGGCTTCAGAGTCGCGAAGGTCTCGGCAGTACCTTTGCCTTTGCCTTGCCGGTAAGGCAGCGCTCGTCATAGGTATACGCAGATCGCTACCGGTTTGTGCGTACTGATTGCACAGCCAAAGTGTCTAGAGGGTGTTAGGATAGATAACGAAACTGTAAATAAATCCCTCTGTTAGCCCCCCGTCTTATCAGCTATACTAAAATAAATTCATTGCCCCATGTCTAGTGCTTGGGGGTGTTCTGTGCAGCGGATTATCGCAATCCTTCGATCACGCATTCTTTTCACTATCATCTTGCCATACCTGCTTTTGACCGTTATCGTGATGCTGATTGGTTCTGGTATTGCGATAACGTTAGTAGCAGGGAGTTGGCAGGAACGCTTCAATAATCAATTGGGTCAGGTAGCACGTAATTTTGCTGAAGCGCTGGCTGCGCGCGAAATTAGCAATATCGCCTACCTCGGTCAGATTGTATTCACCGCAGCTAATGCTGATACCGGTGCACCGGCAGTCGTTGATGCGATTATCCGTCGGGATGCAGATGGATTAGCGTTAGCTATGCGCAGCCTCTGGACGCTTGGTCAGAGTAACGAAAATGTAACTCCTGATCGACTGATCGTTTTTGATCAGACTGGGAAGGCTTTGCTCGATTGGGAACGAGCCAGGGATGGTGATGAGCCGACGAAGTATATCGGGACGAATCTGTCCGGTTTGCCATTCATCGAGAAGGTATTACGCGGTGAGCAGACACCGGTTGGCACCGGTGAGGTGATCGGCGATAAATATAGTGGCCTGATCGCATTTCAACAGTCTGATGGCCGTGAAGTACTACATTTCTTTACCGTCGTGCCTGTTACTGTCCGCATTGACGATAACACGCCACCCCAGGTTGTTGGTGGTGTGCTGGTGGCTCAACGGCTTGATCGTACACTGGCGTTCTTGCAAGATCGCAGTCAAGCAGCAGTGACTGCCTGGTTTGATAACAATGGTTTACCATTGGCTGCAACGGTACCGGAGAGTTTTGTATCGCAACTCCGCCTCGATCAAACCCAGATCGAGAAGTTAGCTCAATATAATACCCTGGGAACCTGTCTCGACATCGGTAGTCTTCGTGGTCGGGTCGTCACTCCAGTTGAAAGAGTTGGGATACCGACCTGTTCATTGTTGACGACTGCTCGTCTTGGTGACTACGAGTATCAGCTTGTGTATGCACCGTTGTTGCTTCGTGGTGCGCAAAATGGTTATTTCGTCGTTGGTTTGTCACGCGATTTTATTCTGAGTGCCTGGGCCAGTAGTCGCAATGCAGTGGTAGGTGTGACAGCTTTGCTGGCTCTGACCGCAGTATTCGTGGGTGGTTGGGTTGCACGCCGGATCACTCGTCCGCTCGATGACCTGGTGGCGGTCGCTGATGCGGTCAGTGCAGGTGATCTCGACCGGCGTAGCACTGTCAATGACACGAATGAATTGGGACGATTAGCGGTGGCCTTCAATCAGATGACTTCCCATCTCTTACATCTCTACCAAACGAGTCGTCAACTGAATCAGGAATTACGGGTCGAAGCTATTTTACAGATAGCCTCTACCAGTGCTGCTCACCTTCTCCCGCAAACCGAAGCGATTGCCATTGTGCGAGACACTGATAGCTGGAGGTTCCGGATTCGTCCGAATGCACCGTTAAGCTATGCAGCGTTGACCGGTCGGTATCTCAACGTATTGCCGATAAATGGCGGAGCGCAGTTAATTCCTTACACCGATCCATTACTGCTTGCGAGCGGCATCAAGAGTGCGCTTGCCGTTCCCCTCCGGCACGAACAACAGACGATCGGTTCTCTTATTTTTGCCCATCCAGAACAGGATGCTTTTTCGACTGCGGTGTTGCCACATCTGCAAGCGATTGCCAACATGACGGCGGTGGCATTGGTGAATGCCCTCCTCTACGAAGCGGTGCAACGCGATGCCGAACAACGGCGGGCAATTCTTGCCTCAATCAGTGATGGTGTCATCGTGAGTGATGCCAGTGGGCGCGTTGTACTATTGAATCCTGCCGCCGAGCAGTTGTTACGACCGATCCTGACCGATCGTGCGGAGTTGTCGATCCATGATTTGCCGCTGGTCGGTAAGGATATTCGTTCAGAGTTGTTTGGTCGTCCAGAGAAGATTGTATCCATCGGCAATCGCCATCTTACGGTAGGACGGGCACCGGTCTGTATGCCCGATGGTCTTCAGATCGGTGAAGTGGTTGTCCTGCATGACGTCACTTCAGCTATCCAGATTGATCGAGCAAAGACTGATTTTATCGCCACCATTTCTCATGAGCTGCGCACGCCACTGACCGTTATCCGTGGCTATCTCGAACTGGCGTTACGGCAGGCTGGATCGGGATTAGATGACGGTCTACGCGAGATGCTTGAACAGGTGCGTCAGAGTTCCCTTCAGATGACTAGGCTGGTGAATAATGCCATTATGGTGGCCTACCTTGACGCCGGTCAGATTGAAGTTCATATCCAGCCAACGAATCTGGCTTCGGTTGTCGATGCCGCAATACGTCCGTTACGAGAAACTTTTGCAACTTGCGGTCTACAGGTGAAGGTGGTATTGCCCGAAGATTTGCCACCTGTGCTGGCCGATCAAGAGCTGTTGAAACAGGCGTTAGGTCATTTATTCGATAATGCCTGCCGTTATGTTCAGCAGGGTTGGGTGTTGGTTAGCGCCGGAATAGAGGGTCAGGAGGTCTGGCTTGACATTAGTGATACCGGCCCTGGTATTCCAGAGGAGGTGATGGGACGGTTATTTACCCGTTTTCAGCGCGTTGACGGTAACAATTCAGTTCAACGTGGTGGTGGATTGGGGTTGGCGATTACCCGTCAATTGATTGAGTTGCAGGGTGGTTCCATTACGGTGAAAAGTGTTCCCGGCCAGGGTAGTACCTTTACTATCCGGTTGCGTTATATCAAGGAGCAAGAACGTGCTGTTGCCGGGCAAGACACCGAACGCATCCAGAACTGACTATCTGCCATGGCTGATAGCAGGGGCGCTGATTCTGGCGGTGCTGCCGGTGTTCTGTGTTGCCCAAATCATCTTCTGGTGGTTGACACCAAACAATCAGCCGTTCAAGAGTATTAGCGCCGCACGAGGGTGGCAGGCGTATGAACCGTTTCCGGCTAATCTGCGTTTTGCCCCACTTGACGATGACTTGCCTAACCTTGTCGCTACAGAGGTGGCACAGCGCACGCAAATGCCGATTACTCAGACAATGCGTTCCTCGCCGGTATCAATCGTAGCAGTACCACCGCCACCCACCCGGATTGATCCTCCGACGCCGACGGTAACACCTACCCCATCTCCTACTCCGACATCAACGTCTGTTCCGGCCGGAGGTGTTTTACCCACCATATCACCGACACCTACGACAGGCGTGGTTGTGGTTGTCCCAGGGCCGACAGCAACACCGACCGCGACAAGATTGCCCGTGCCAACCCCATCACCGATACCGACGTTTGCGCCGGTTAGTACTGCAACTGCAATAGCGACGGTCGTGTCAACTGCTTCACCCACTGCGGTGCCGATTACAACTATGCCACCAACTTCAACCCCAACAGCGACGGTGACATCGACGCCACGGCCAACATCGGTACCGACACCGACGATGACTCCTTCATTGGTGCCCACGGTTGTCACCAGAGTAACGCCGACGGCTACGGCTGTGCCAACTGCTACACCAACGATAGAGCCAACATTCACACCTACTCTTACACCAACTATGACCCTAACGGCTACTGCGATGCCTGAACCAACGGCGACGCCGACGCTTGAACCGACGGCGCCACCGACCCGCGTGCCGCCAACGGCGACGCCGACGGCCACGGTGACGCCGACGCTTGAACCGACGGCGCCACCGACCCGCGTGCCGCCAACGGCGACGCCGACGGCCACGGCGACGCCGACGCTTGAACCGACGGCGCCACCGACGCTTGAACCGACGGCGCCACCGACCCGCGTGCCGCCAACCGCGACGCCGACGGCAACCGCCACGCTTGAACCAACCGCCACGCCTGAACCAACACCGACGCCGACGGCAACGGCGACGCTCGAACCGACCGCCACGCCTGAACCAACACCGACTCCGACGGCAACGGCGACGCTCGAACCGACTACCACGCCTGAACCAACCGCGACGCCGACGGCAACGGCGACGCTCGAACCGACTGCCACGCCTGAACCAACCGCGACGCCGACGGCAACGGCGACGCTCGAACCGACTGCCACGCCTGAACCAACCGCAACGCCGACGGCAACGGCGACGCTCGAACCGACTGCCACGCCTGAACCAACCGCGACGCCGACGGCAACGCCAACTCCTACACCGACTCCCGTGGTAAGAGTCAGGGTTCGACCAATCGATCCAGTCAATGAGGGCAATCCTCCCACTGTTACTCGCCGTGATGTTGTTGTTGAATTACTCACCGACAATGTTATTGATGTACAGGTGACGTACAGTGTGGCTCCTGGGGGAATGTTTCCGGCAACCCCTAGCAGTGATTACCGGGTACCGAACGGAGAAACCGGTACGCTCATCTTCCCAGCCGGATCATTGGCTGGCACGACCAGGACGGTAACTATTGAAGTCAACGGTGATACCATTGCCGAAGAGGATGAAACTGTCATGTTCCAACTGACCGGTATTGTCGGTGGTGAACTGGAGAATAGCGAGCAGGTCTTAACCATTATTGATGATGATGCGGTAACGGTAAGTATCGGACCTGCTGCGGTAGAGGAGGGTAATGCAGGTACAGAGACCCAACTTGAGTTTCCAATCTTTTTAAGTAACCCTGCTCGTGAACGTTCAATACGTGTACGTTATCGAGTTGAGCCGATCTCGGCAACGCCTGATGTAGATTATCGGGCGACGACACCTGCCGAGCTGGTGATTCCACCTGATGATTCAGCGCCGGTGATCATTGTGACCGTGATTGGTGACGATACTCCTGAACCGAATGAGACTCTTCGCGTTGTTTTGGAGGGTGTGATTGGCGGCTCGCTTGGGGAGGTAACTAGTGCTATTGGAATTATTATTGATGACGATCAACTACCAGCACTTCCGAAATCGAGTCGACCTATCGGGTCAATGGAAGGGAGCAAGGGATGGAACGTTGATCAGACCTGGCGTGTGGTGAACGTTCAATCCTCGTTTTCAGGTTGGTCGGGTTGGCGAGGGAACAGAAACCATAGGCCTAGTTCAAGCGCAATTGGAATAAACGCCAGCGCAATCAGAGGTGGCCAGATTGGGCTGAGTGCAAAGTAGAGTGCAAGCGGCGGGATAGCTAAAATGATGGCAAAGACGGTCATTGCCAGATTCCCCCAACCAACAGCAGCCACGACCCCGACAACAGTCCCTACAACGATCACAGCATCGCTGCAAGTGGCGAGTGCGGGACGATTGTAACAACTGTTGAGCGCAGAAGGAACGGCTATATCGAACATTACCCCCTGCAATTCAAAAAATGTAGGGAGAAAGATTCGTCGCAACCAGAATAGCACTGCACCGAGTGCAATCACCAGATAGGCCCGCACGATGCGGTGAGTTAAAATTGGTGGTATGTTCATAGGGTAATACTAAGAGCCGTTGCTATGCAACGGCTCTGCTCATCGTCAACCGATTACAACGATTATGAACCAACAACGATGTTGACCAGACGATTAGGAACGACAATCACGCTGCGGATAGGCTTACCGTTAATGAACTGCTGCACTCGCTCATTTCCAAGCGCCAGCTCACGGAGCTGTGCCTCGTCGAGATCAACGGGAACTGTCAGTTTGCCACGCACTTTGCCATTGACCTGCACCACGATCTCGATCTCTTCTTCGGCGGCCACTGCTGGGTCGGCAACCGGCCAACGTTGCTGGTGGATGCTGTAGGGTTTACCGAGGCGTGACCACAGCTCTTCACTGATATGTGGTGTGATCGGTGCCATCAACAGCAACAAGATCTCAATCGCTTCGTGCCAGGCTGGCGTATCAACCAGACCTGCATCACGGGCGCGATAGAGGGTGTTGGTGAACTCCATCAACGCGGCAACCATCGTATTGAACTTAAAGTTCAGGATGTCACGCTCAACCCGTTGAATTGCCTGATGAGCGACGCGGCGTAACTGGCGCTCGCTCATCGTAGCGCCAGATTGACCACGCTCGGCGTTGGGGAAGAGTACAATTCGCCAGACCCGGTCGAGCCAACGTTTCACGCCAGGGACCCCATCAGTACTCCAGGGTACCGACAGCTCGAAATCGGAGATAAAGGCTTCATACCCACGTAGCGCGTCGGCGCCGTGTTCGGCAACGACTTCGTCGGGAGTGATGACGTTGCCCTTCGATTTCGACATCTTCTCAATCACGATCTCGCCGTTGACCTCGCGTGGTGGAGCCAGAATCAGACCCTGATTGCGCAGGCAGGTGAAAGGTTCAAAGAACTTGACCACGCCAAGATCGTAGAGCACCTTCGTCCAGAAGCGGGCATAGAGCAGGTGCATAACTGCATGTTCAGCACCGCCGACATACAGATCAACCGGCAACCAGTAATCAAGTGCCTCTTGACTGGCCAGCGCCTGCTGATTGTGATTGTCGGCAAAGCGTAGGAAATACCACGACGAGCAAGCGAAGGTGCCCATAGTATCGGTTTCGCGCCGACCCTTACTCCCATCGGGAAGGGTTACATTAACCCATTCGTCGATCAGCGCCAATGGTGATTCGCCCGTTGCCGTTGGTTCATAGCTCTCGACATTCGGGAGAGTCAGCGGCAGTTCGCTGTCAGCGAGCGCGATTTCCAAGCCATCTTCACGATGAATAATCGGGATAGGTGTACCCCAATAGCGTTGACGGCTGATCAGCCAGTCGCGCATCTTGTAATTGGTTCGTCCTTTCCCGATCTTTTGCTGTTCCAGATAGGCAATTGTCTGCTCGATTGCCTGAGCAGCCGGGATACCATTAATAGGGCCTGAGTGAATTGGCACTCCAATGGCGTCGTGATAAATCAGATTACGATAAGCCTCAATCCGGTGTAGGTAGGCCATCGCCGTCGGCAGATGTGTATCACCAGTTGCAGTGCGCAGGCGGGCCGTGATCCGTTCATCAGCGGCGATAGAGTCCAGGGCAATCGTCTCATCGGGGAAGATAAAGAGCCACCCCGATCCGGCGACTTCTGTCCAGCCGTTGCGCAGTCGTGGTTGGATCAGCGCAGCATATTCAACCGCACGTTCACCATTCAGTTCAACCAGCAGATCACCGTTATCTTGCACGGTAACGGTAAAGCCGGCGGCCTGCAACGCAGATGCAGTATCTTCAGCAATTGTTGCTGCACGCAGGAGCGAACGGGCTGCATTGTCGGGGCGGGTAATCACCGGAATAATGGGCAGGCCGTACTTGAGAGCGAATGCGAAATCACGTTCATCGTGCGCTGGCACGGCCATAATTGCACCGGTACCATAGCCCATCAATACATAATCGGCGATCCAGATAGGAATGCGCGCCCCATTGACCGGATTTATCGCGTAGCCACCTGTCCAGACACCAGTTTTTTCTTTCTCCTCGGCAACCACAGTGGTCGTTGGTCGGTTACGGGCCTGCGCAACGTAAGCTTCGACCTGGTCGCGTTGCGCATCGGTCGTCACCTTTGCGACCAGCGGATGTTCAGGCGAGAGCACCATAAAGGTCGCACCCCACAGCGTGTCAGGGCGTGTGGTGAAGACAATGATCGGATCACCTGCTTCGGTGTGGAAGACGACCTCCGCACCGCGTGAGCGGCCGATCCAGTTGCGCTGCATTGTCACAATCTTCGATGGCCAGTCAACCGTATCGAGATCGCGGTCCAGGCGGTCTGCATAGGCAGTGATGCGAAAGAACCACTGCTTTAGCACTTTTCGTTCGACCTTTGCACCGCTACGCCATGCTGTACCATCGGGTAACACCTCTTCATTTGCCAGCACCGTCTTATCAACGGGATCCCAGTTTACGACAGCTTCACCCCGATACGCCAACCGAAAACGGCGCAAAATTTCTTGCCGTTGAAGTGGTGTTGCCTGTCGCCACTCTTCAGCCGTCACTTGCGGTTCGGTAAGGGATAGATCAAGACGACTGGTCCCGTGCTCGGCCAGTTCTGCCTCCAGCTCACTAATCGGGCGTGCCTTTTCGACCCGTCGGTCATACCAGGAATGGTAAAGACGTAGAAAAATCCATTGCGTCCAACGGTAGTAATCGGGTTCAGACGAAGTAATCTCGCGATCCCAGTCGTAGCTGAGACCGAGCATGTTCATTTGCCGCTTGTAATTGGCACTGTAGCGGCGAGTGAGGACAGCCGGGTTGGTTTTTGTCTTAATGGCTGCGTTCTCGGTTGGTAAGCCGAAGGCGTCCCATCCCATAGGGTGCAGCACGTTGTAGCCACGCATGCGGTAAAACCGCGCTACGACATCGGTGGGCACGTAGTTTCGACAATGACCAACGCTGAGACCGTCGCCACTCGGATACGGATAAAAATCGAGGACGTAATACTTTGGTTTTGATGGATCGATAGGTGGTGTGCGGTAGAGTTGGTCGGCTGCCCAACGTGCCTGCCATTTAGCCTCGATGGCGGCAGGATTGTAGCGTTCAATTTGCGACGTTTCTACTTTAGCATCACTCATACAACGTTATACCTCGCAGAGATGAGCAACGGATGACAGGACAGACAAACATTCGCTGGTATTTGAAGATCATCAAGGCTAGGGTCCGCCATGCGCTCACCTCCTTTCGCCAATGTCTGACCAATCAGAGCAGGATAGATGCTTGCTGAATTATAGCATTTTCTGAACATTTGATGCAAAGATGTACAGGCAATTTGGGGGACTGGGTTCTCGGCTTAGGGCGATATTCGGTAAGCGAGCGGTTTAATAACAGAGCGACACCAATGAAGATCACGCACCTGCTGCCGATGATCACAAATCACGCGGTTACCCGAGGTGTGGAATGCTGAGCCGCGTTGTGTGGCGAAGTTGAGGTGGAGGGAGGAGAAGACGATCGGCTGGCACATCCCTCCGTAGCAGATACAGACCTTCGTTCCAAGCGTGTCACATCACCGGCGCTGCGCTCTGGCCCGCTGGGTCGTGGGCGCCCTGTTGGCGAGGAGCGCCACTGATCCCGCCCTGCTGCACGCACGTGCCACCGTCGGGATGGTCCGTGCCGCACTTTGGCGGACGCCTGGCTCGCTGCTTCGGCCCACCACACCAACGACCTACCCGTGACTGGTGTGCCGGCGGTGGTCCATCTGCTGGCGTGCGGCGCCGACCTGCGCCGCTGGATTCACGTCCACGGGACGGGCGGCCCGCTGGTGAGCGGGCGAGATGCATCCACGCGGTGTGCAGACATTGTTCTGGTGCACGTGAGCGCCTGCTCTCGAGGCAGGAGCCTGTCAGTCAGCCGGGTCTCGGATGCACGAGATTCACGTGGATGAGGGATACAAACAAGAGTTGTAAAAAAGAACATCGCAATCCGTCCGCATATCATTTCATTGCAAAACCTCTAGGGCACTAGGGATGTGCCGTCATCTCGCAGCGATGGGTGGTGGAACGTTCGATGGAGTGGGCGGGATACCATCGTTTGGCGAGGAACGTATACCACCGTAATCTCGAATCAAGCGCAGCCTTTCGGTATTTTGGTGCTATCGCTATGCTTCTAAATCGACTCTATCCGAAATGTTCGTTTTTGATCACGCTCTAAATCCCCCTTTCGAGCACACGTGCAGGCCAGATGCCGATGCCATCGGCGCCATCATTGGTCAAGGCAAATCCATCACCGCCACATGGATCAGCGCTCTGCGGCACACATTCGGCACACCCGTCTGGCAACGTCATAATGACGAACACATCATCCGCACCGATGATGCTCTGGCCCGCATCCACGATGAAGAGGTTTGTTCCTTCCCCGCCGTGACGTCATCCTAACAGAGGCAGGCCGTTTTTTCTGCCGCAATATGTCATGAATTGACGTACAATAGAAGTAGTTTTATAAAGGGTTCTGCTTTGGTAGCAACGACGTGAGCAATGAACAATGTCTTAGCAATTGCACTGGGTGCTGCAATCGGCGCAAATCTGCGTTACGGGATCGGTTTATGGGCAGCTCAACGCTTGGGTACGTCTTGGCCTTACGGTACCTTTATCATCAATGTCCTGGGTTGCCTGGCAATTGGCTTTTTGCTGACACTGATAACGAATCGGTTAACCGTTAGTGAGCCGATCCGCCTGATGCTGATTACCGGTTTGTTAGGTGGATTTACTACCTTCTCGACATTTGGCTATGAGTGCTTCTCATTACTAAATACCGGTAATTGGTGGGGAGCAGTGGGCTACATGACCGGTAGTGTTGGTGGTGGGCTGCTAGCTGTTGGGCTAGGAGTAGGGCTTGGTCGCCTCTTATCTTAGGGGTCAGGTGCACTGCTTCCCGACCATCGTGTTTGTGATCGGTGGTCATCGAGCCGGTGGTCGGGCTGCAACCGTTGCACGTCAATGGAGGATGTGTTCCGCCGTATCATCGGTGGAAGAGGATGAACTCATACATAGGGAGGAGGTCTCCAATGGAGCAGACCGTGACTCAGCAACTCTGGATTTATATTGATGAAGGTGACAGCCTCCAAGGACGAACGATCGCTTCGCGTATCGTTGATACGTTGCGTGCTGCGGGCGCACCGGGTGTCACCGTTTTTCGCGGTGTTGGTGGCTATGGAACGCATGGAGTGTTTCACAGTGATCTCCTGGTAGACATTCCCAGTCGTTTACCGCTGGTGATTACCTGTATTGACCGCAGTGACCGCCTGCAACGATTGTTGCCCAAATTAAGTGAGTTAGTCCAAGAAGGGTTAATCGTGCTTTCTCCGGTGCAGGTGGTCAAGGTGGGGCGGCGGGTAGGGAGTGCCTTTCCGCCTCATCTTACCGTCGCCGATGTGATGAGTCGTGATGTCGCATCAGTACATCTGGCGACCTCGGTTGGTGATCTGGTGCGGCTGTTGCTTGAACGCGGTCTACGCGCAGTGCCGGTCGTTGACGATCATCACCATGTCGTTGGTATCGTCACTGATGGTGACCTCCTCCAGCGTGGGGTGAGTCAGCTCCCCCTGCACCTACAGCAGTTGTTGCCGGGTGCCGAGCGAGCAGCTCATCTGGCCGCAATTGCAGCCAGACCAGAACGGGCTGCTGATGTGATGACACCCAATCCAAAAACGATCAATGTCACTGCATCGCTGGCTCAGGCAGCGTTGGTGATGACCGAATGCGATCACAAGCGACTACCGGTCGTTGATAACGATGGTCGGCTGGTTGGGATGATCAGTCGGTCTGACCTGTTGCAGACGGTGGCTAACTCCTTTGTTATGGCTACCGATCTCTTGCCAGGAACGAGTCTTACCTCGGCGAAAACCGTCGGCGAGGTGATGATCCGCGATGTTCCAACGGTCAAACCGGAGACGCCGTTAGCTGAAACCCTTGATCGGATACTTTCCACACCACGTCGCCGTGTGGTGGTGATTGATGATGATCGGCGGGTGATAGGTATCATTAGCGATGGCGATATTCTCCGTCGAGCAATGCGACCGGCAGCACCGGGATTGCTCCAGCGGTTCGCGATCTGGATCGGCAGTGGTGCTCGCTCGCCAGAGCTGGAGCTGGCGTTAAAAGACCATACTGCTGCGGATGTGATGACCAGTCCGGTATTGACGGTGAATCCGGAAACGCCGATTACAGCGGCGGTAGAGTTGATGATAGAGCGACGGATCAAGCGCTTGCCGGTTGTCGATGCCCAAGGCAGGCTGGTAGGTATGGTTGGACGAGCAGCACTGTTAGGGGCGTTACTGGCGGCAGATGGTACGGTTCCACAAACAGGTAAAGAGGAATCACCTTCTACCTGACGTTTCTGCTTGTGCCTATCCGGGAGTCCTGTCGTAGAGACGAAGTTCAACGTGACGACGAGTCATAGGTTTAAGCAGCGGTTGATCACCGTCTCACGCTTACCTGAGCTGTGGTACCATAGAGAGCGGAAGAACGATCAAAATCTTTCTGTCAAAATAAACCAGAGGGTACTATGCTTACCGAACTACAAGACAAGTTAGAAACAGTTCGTGAACGGTTTGCCAATCTACGGGGGCACCTTTGACTTGGCGGCAAAACAAGCCGAGATTGAACAATTAGAAGCCCGTGCTGCCGATCCCGATCTATGGAATACACCGCGGACAGCACAAGAGATCATGCAGCGGCTGACCCGCTTAAAAGAAGAGGTTACGTCATGGGATGCCCTCGAACGGCGGATAACGAGTGTTGCCGAACTGATCGAGTTGGCCGAAGGGGAAGGAGATGATTCGCTGAGCAATGAACTGGCTGCTGAAGTGCACGCCATTCAGCAAGAGGTTGCTCAGCGTGAACTTGAAATTCTCCTTAGCGGCCCGTATGATGACCGCGATGCCTTTTTATCGGTGCAGGCCGGTATGGGTGGTACTGATGCCCAAGACTGGGCAGCAATGCTATTGCGAATGTACACGCGCTGGGCTGAACGCCGGGGCTATACCGTCAATCTGATTGATCTGAGCGAGGGTGAAGAGGCAGGGATCAAGAGTGCAACCATTGAAATTCGTGGCCCCTATGCTTATGGTTATGCCCGTGCTGAAGCAGGAATTCACCGTCTGATCCGGTTATCGCCCTTCAATGCGGCCCATACGCGCCAGACCAGCTTTGCTCGCGTGGAGGTCATGCCAGAGGTTGACGATGCGCCTGAAGTCGAGATTAAGCCCGAAGATTTGCGCATCGATGTCTTCCGTAGTGCGGGTCATGGTGGGCAAGGTGTGAATACAACCGACTCGGCGGTACGAATTACTCACCTGCCAACCGGTATTGTTGTCACCTGTCAAAATGAGCGCTCACAGATTCAAAACCGCGAGCTTGCGCTGCGGGTCTTGCGAGCACGGTTGCTCGAACGCGAATTACAGCGTCAGGCTGAAGAGCGGGCACGCCTGCGGGGCGAATATCGTGAGGCGGCGTTTGGTAATCAGATGCGAACGTACTATCTGCATCCTTCAACACTGGTGAAGGATCACCGTACCGATTACGAAACAAGTAATGTGCAGGCTGTGCTCGACGGCGAGATCGATCCGTTTATTGAAGCCTTTCTGCGGGCAAACGTGCGGGAGTCGTGATGGAAATCAAATATACGCCGTGGCGTATGCGTTACATCAAGCGGGGCGATGTCTCCGATGAAGGGTGTGTCTTTTGTGCAATAGCGGCTGCTGATAGTTCTCATGATGCCGAACGGCTTGTGCTTTATCGCGGGCAATACTGTTTTGTGGTGATGAATCTCTACCCCTACAATACCGCTCATCTGATGGTTGTTCCCTACAGCCATATTGCCGATCTCACTGCGCTCGATCAGGCGGTTGCTACTGAATTATTCAGTCTGACGCAGCGTAGTGTAGCGATCCTTCAGACCGAGTACGCCCCCCACGGTTTCAACCTGGGTATGAACCTGGGACGTGTCGCAGGAGCAGGTATCGCCGATCATCTGCATATGCACATCGTACCGCGTTGGAACGGTGATACTAACTTTATGCCGGTGATCGGCGACACAAAACTAATCCCCGAATCGCTTGACGAAACCTATAATCGGCTTCGGCCACATTTCGCAGTGCTTAGCTCAATGTCCGGTCAATCAGCTCAACCAGATGATGCACCTCGAACGGCTTCTGAATAATCACCGCGCCTTCAGCTTCAAGATCGGCAAACCACGGTTTACGGTTGAGCGCCGTTATCAAAAAGATCGGGATGCCGTCATCTTGCAAGCGTTCCTTGATTCGTTGGAAGGTCTCAACTCCATCCATATTAGGCATCATAATATCACTGATAACCAGGCTGGGTGAGATGTGTTCCAGCATACGAAGTCCTTCGAGGCCATCGCGGGCGAGAACGACTTCATAACCGGCATTACGAAGTGCGATAGAGAGAATATTCTGTAGACCGAGATCGTCGTCGATAATGAAGATTGTCCCCTTACTTGCTGGCATATCGGTTTCCTTACCGGTTTTTTAAGAAGCTGTACCGGGATAGGTTGGAGTGGTCTGGTGTCATATTGGACGCCATTATACCAGAGAGTAACAGATAGATATTCAATCATGAGGAGCGAGGCATGAGCCATTCAGTACCGGCGGTACTAGCTGAATATCCCTTTCACTATCGCATTGAAGTTCGCTTTCGCGATCTTGATGCACTCGGTCATGTGAATAATGCGGTCTACGCTACCTATTTTGAATCGGCGCGGATCGCTTACTATCAGCGACTGGTTGGTGGTTCCCTTGATCGCTTGGGGATTATTCTGGCCGAATTGACGATCAGTTACAAAGCACCAGCCCATTTTGGTGATGAGTTGTTGGTTGGGGTGCGGGTTAGTAAGATTGGCGGCAAGAGTTTTACAATGGATTACGCAATTGCCCGGGTTGGCGACGGTGCTCTGATCGCGACCGGACAGTCGGTATTGGTCGCGTATGATTATGCTGCTGGACGCAGTGTGCCCGTAAGCGACGAATTCCGGGTGCGGGTGGCTGAGATGCAGGGAGAGCGGTAAGAGCTTGTCTGCAATATAAGTTGGGAATGTAGTTCCTGCATAGTGACGTGGGTTGGCAGCTCTCTGCTTATGGTTGCAGATGTGTGAAATACGTTCACGTAAGGAATGTTGATGTTTGATGGGATTTCTCATGACAGATGATACCACCGCACTAGGATCCTGCTCAAAAACTCGGCTTTCTCATCGGGTACGTACCGTGCCTGCACGACCATTGGGTGGGGGGTTGCCAATATTCGTTCACTCCTGTCCCCCGCGTTCCCCTTTGCTCTCCCACACAGGGATAGGAAGGGGATGAGGGGGAAAGTGAGAGGTGCTAGGCGTGCTCCGCAGCACAGAAACTTAAACCATTGCAACACTGTTCTAGCGCGGCGGAGACGCATGCGTTGCCCGCCACAGTTTCCCTGACCATTATGGCGATTCATGGTCGGGACTCAGCAAAAGCTCAGGTTTTTGATCATACTCTAAGGCGGTAATTCTACCTAAACTGAAGCCGCATGACCATGATAGTCAGTCTGTGGATAGTTGACACGAGCATAAGCTTGAGGAAGACGTGACTGTAACCAGAGGTATCACGGTGAACTCAAAGCATGGACGTGTTTCTGCTATGCCCTATACGTTCCGTACGCTCTGTGTGCTCTGTGGTTCGTTGTTGCGCTAAGTTCACTTCCGAACAACTATTTCAGACTCAAACCGGCCATTCAATACTATCACATGTACTGGCTCTGATACACTATGGAGGTGCTATGAATCGCTTCGATCGTCACATCAACCCGCGCCAGCTCCCAAAGGCTGCGCTCATTGGGGCTGCGATTGGTGTTGTAGCTAATCTGATAGTATACGCGATAGCGCGTGGTGGTGGCCTTGAGTTTAGTGCGCCGGTACCACCTACCAATCAACCAATGCCCTTACCGGTCGTCGCGGTTGTTGTCGCTACCGTTATACCGGCGATTGGTGCGGCTGTGTTACTGGCACTGCTCAATCGGTTTACCTCGCGACCATTGCGTGTGTTTCTGATCTGTGCAGGAGTTGTATTAGTACTCTCGTTTGCCGGGCCTTTTACTTTGCCTGTTAGTCTGCTCGAACAAATGATTCTCAACCTGATGCATGTGATTGCAGCAGGCGCCATTGTTTGGGCGCTCGTGAATTATACGGTAGAGAAATAAGCGCCTGTCCGAACAATGCTGTTGCGGGAAACGAAGGTCAGCAAATGAGGTTGCCCCTCATCAGATCGGAGGGCATCCGAAAGTGTCATTTTCTACAATCCGCGACGACGTTCGGGTACCGAATAGGCATTGGCCGTTCGGCAACCGTTGGATGTATCTGTAGGAGCAGGGCACTGCCTCGCCTCAAGTCCCAAGTGGCGCCTTTATCCAGAAAGTTCTACACAAAATCGAATCTGCTCGTCAGTTGTTTGCTCGTCCTTTCTCTCGCTTTCAATCCTATCGAGCAATCTTCTCTTGCATGGTCGTAGCGTTCGCGATTACAAGTCGAGTCTGAGCTGACGATCGGTAACAGCGCCGGATGTACGCCTACGAGTTGCTTGCCAGCGCCGCGAACCGTGGCGCTCATGTACTGCGGCTGCTTCTTGCGCCGTTTCTGGTCGGGCACGTACTGCCGCGATTGCTGCCCGCGCTCGCCGGTAGGCAACGTCGTGGTCAACGATTGGTGCTGGATAGTCGCGCCCAATCCGACATCCGGCACGCTCCTGGCTGCTACGGTCAAGCAGCCATGGGGTGTGAATGTACGCAGTCGGAATGTTTGCCAGCTCAGGTACCCAACGCCGGATGAAGATGCCCTCTGGATCATGGTCAATACTCTGCTTGATAGGATTGTAGATACGAATCGTGCGATTCCCCGACGTGCCGGCTTGCATCTGCATCTGACAGTAATGAATGCCCGGTTCATAATCGATCCAGCGTCGGGCTAACATAAGTGCCGGTTCGCGCCAGTGCTGCCAGAGATCGTAGGCAACAAAACTGACCAGCATTGCCCGCATCCGAAAATTAAGCCATCCCGTAGCGGTGAGTGCACGCATACAGGCATCAACAAATGGATAACCGGTGCGCCCAGCAGCCCACGCTACCATCAGGTCAGGGCGATAGTGTTCCTCGCGCATGCCGTCATACGCTCGCACCAGATTGCGAATCTCTATTTCGGGTTCATCTTCAAGTTTCTGGATGAAGTGACAATGCCAGTGCAAACGCGACTCAAACGCAGTGAGTGCTCGCAGCCACGATCGTTCTTCTGGGGCAGCATTGGCGTTAAGTTCGGCAATGCGTTGACGTGTTTTTTGAACCACCGTGCGGATCGATAATGCACCCCAAGTCAGATAGGCGCTCAAGCGTGAACAACCTTCCCACGCCGTTAGTGGGCTGGAGAGTGCCCGATGGTAGTTGCGGCTTCGTCGGTAGAGAAAATCGTCGAGGAGTCTGAGTGCGGCTGTTTCACCGGGTGGTTGGTGTTCGGTTAGGGTGTCAGGCGGCAATGATAGGTCTTGAGCAGTTGGAATTGCGCCTGGATCAATTGCGAGTGTTGGTAAGACCGATGGTGGGCTGGCCGGTGTTGCGCTCATGCGCTGTTCCCAGTGAGCCTGCCATTCATCGCGTGATGATAGGCGGCGCACAACGCCATTTTGGGGCAGCTCATAAAACGGAATTCCGCGTGTTCGTGCCCATCGCCGCACGGCCCGGTCACGGGCATAGCTCAATAGATTTCCCGTTTCTTCGTGGGCCCAGATCGCTTCGACAGGCCATTCCCGTGTCAGTTGGTCGAGAACATCAACAGCTTCACCTACGCGCACGACCAGGGGTTGACCGAGCCTTGCCAGAGCGGTGCGTAGTTCGTGGAGGCATCCGCGAATGAATGTCCAATGCCGGGTTGCGAAATCAGGTGCATGCACGAGCGATGGCTCGACGATGTAGAGTGGGAATACCGGGCCACGTGCGGCAGCGGCACTTAACGCCGGATGATCGTGAATGCGCAGATCGCGTTTGAACCAGACAAGCTGCATAATGT
>Ga0308421_1000537_pt1 | contig 22334 bp, 19 predicted proteins | sample HotsprSampleMS60_FD_203673 | JGI IMG/M metagenome (GOLD analysis project Ga0308421, IMG submission 203673) | Hot spring phototrophic mat microbial communities from Mushroom Spring, Yellowstone National Park, Wyoming, United States - 20090730_MS60 ...
AGTTGTAGCAGTGCTTGTAGGGCGCGGCATGGCAGACCTGGCACTGCACTTTCTCCATATGTGGCTTCGTGTGGAAGGCCACCGGGTCGTCCGGACCACCGATGTTTTCGTGGCATCCCGCCTGAGTGCAGGACGGGTCCGGCGGGCCGTCGTAGCGGTGGTTGAAGACCCCCAGCGCGCCGTGCATCTGGTCGCCGGTGTGGCAGGCAAAACAGGCCATGCCGCCGGGGTTGAAGTGGACATCCGCCGGGACCTTCTGGCCGTCGGCGGTCTGGTTCTTGCCCTTGTACTCGTCGTTGACCCGCGTGCCGTGGCAGCCGGTGCAGGTCAGGTTCATCGGGGGGATTTTCTTGAACTTGTGCTTCGCCAGCAAGCCGCCCCCATGGAGATGGGGTCGGCTCACGTGGCACTGGCCACAGGAAGAGTGACAGTTGTCGCAGTGGTTATCAAAGGCGGTCATCAACTGGGGCCATGTCTCCTCGCTGCCGCGGGCCCGGAGCACAGTGTAGTACCCCGCCAGGGTCACGTGCAGACTGTTCTGGTAGGTGCCCACGATGGATTTGTGGCAGGATGCGCAGGTCTGAGCCGGGTCGGGGTCGCGGATGATGCCCTGATGGGCCTGTTCTTTATCCGTCGTCCCCCCGACGCCGCCATGGCAGGCAATGCAGCCCAGGCTGGCGTGGGCATCCCCCAGCGCCTGGTCGTCCAGGAAGACTTTCTCCCATGCCTCCACCGGAGGCAATGAGCCCCCTCAGCCCTCTCCCTCGGAGAGGTGTTCCGCCTCCTCCGGCTCCACCGCCAGCGCCCTCAGGGTCTCCTCACTGGTGTGGCAGGCGATACAGGTACTGCTGTCGGTGGCCGGGGACGGCGTCTCGGTGGGAGGAACCGGCGTGGCGGCGAGGGTGGGGACGGCGGGGAGCATCGGGCTGGGCGGCAGAGGGGTGATCTCCGGCCGGGCGAGACAGCCCACCAGGATCAGCCCCAGCAGGCCACCCAAAAAGAGCCAGATTCCCTTTCGCACGTAGCACCTCCTATCGTCAGTTGAACGTGCCACTTCCGAAGTGCCTGGCACGTTCTTCCCCTTTATCCACTACGGCAACGGGTGTGGCTCGGTCTCAATGGGATAATCTGGGGCGGTCTTAACGTCATAGCGGGGCTGAGCCAACACCTCGTCGCGGTCGGTCCAGCCCATCATCCCGTACTTGAGGTTGGTCACGTTGTAGCCCAGCAGGAGCAGGGCCGTGGCCGCGGCCTGGCCCGTATGCCCGGTGTAGCAGTAGATCACGATGGGCTTGTCGGCAGGATAATGGGCCAGATTCTCCGGCTTCGCCACTTCCTTCCAGAAGACATTGTAAGCGCCCTGGATATGCCCTTTGGCGTAATCCTCCGGCTTGCGGACGCTCAGGATGAAGGGATTGTTGGCGTCATCCCCGTCGGTCAGGTTCTCATAGAGATTCTCTACAGTGATGACCGGGTTCCAGTTGGGAATCAGCGCCTGGGCACGGGCCAGAACGATCGCCGCCGGATCCGTCTGACCGGTCTCCCAGGACGGCGGAGCGTAGGTTTCGGTCAACGGATGCGGCTCCGTCTCCACCGGGTAGCCAGCAGGTCCGGTGAAGCGCGGTTGGGCCAGGGCTTCATCGTTCTTTGACCAGCCCATAAAACCGAACTTCATGTTGACCGCGTCGTAGCCCAGGAGCATCAGGATGGTAGCCGCCACCTCTCCGGTGTGGCCAGTGTAGCAATAGATCACAATCTTGCGGTCCTTGGGCAGTTTGGAGAGGTACTCCTCCTTGACGATGTCCTTCCAGAAGATGTTGTAGGCGCCCTGGACGTGCCCCTTGGCGTAGTCCTCCGGCTTGCGGACGTCAATGATGAAGGGGTCGTTGGAGGGATCGCCGTCGGTCAGGTTCTCGTAGACTTCGTCGGCGGTCACCACCGGGGTCCACTGGGCAAACTTTTCGGAGATGTAGTTCGCCAGGACGGTGAACTCGTCCACTTTGGGCGCCTCGGTGGGCGTGGGCGGCACCGGGGTGGCCGCCGGCGGGACCGGGGTGGCTGTCGGCGGCACCGGGGTCGCCGTGGGCGGGACCGGCGTGGGCCGGGCACAGCCCGCCAGCAGAGTCGCGACGATGGTCAGAACGAGCAGGATGGGATAGAGCGTGCGTTTCATTTTGTTGTGTCTCCTCCTTGAGTTGGGATTTTTGGGATGGGATTTTTGCGGCGACGGCTGAGGCCCGCCGCCGCAAAAGCCCCGGGTTCTACTTATTCCACCCCTCCGGGGTGTGGCAGCGCTCGCAGTTGTCGTCCCCGAAGTCGTGGGGGCGCTTGTGGCAGTCGCTGCAGACGTAGCGGAGGCCGCCGAAGTTGGGCCAGTCGTGGCAGTCAAAGCAGTCTATCTGAGCGTGCCAGCCCGTCAGTTCCACCGGGTGGACCGCCAGGTGAATCTCGTTCCAGCGCTGGGTGGAGGTATGGCAGTCACTGCAGGAGAGCACCGCCGCCACGTCGTGGGGGCCGATGTGGCAGGCATTGCAGTCCTGCAGTTCCGCCGGCAGGTTGCGGGTCTTGTGGCAGTCCATGCAAACGTTCATAGAGCAGATGACCTGGCCGGACACGGGGTCAAAGCCGTGGCCGACGCCGCCGTGACAGTCGCTGCAGGTCACCCCCTGGGCCAGGCCGTGGACGACGGAGGAGTGCGGCGTGCGCAGCCGGTCACCGGGGATTTCATCGGGCAGGTTCCGGTGGCAGAGGGTGCACTCATGCTCAAAGTGCAGAGTCGGGTCCTTCACCAGTCCCTGATGGGCGACGGCCAGGTCAGTCGTGCCGCCAGTCCCCCGATGGCAGGTCACGCATCCCAGCCGCCCGTGGGTGGAGAGGACATCCGCCGGGTCAATCCAGAGCCGTTCCAGTTCCGCCGCATCGGTCACCGTCTGACGAAGCGTCTCCGGGTTGGTGTGGCAGAGGATGCACTCCCGGGACTGGGGAGCGGCGTAATGAAGGGCCGGCAGGGTGGCTGTCGGGGTGGGCCGGGGCATCAGCGCCTGCGCCGCCGGCTCCAGCACCAGCGCCAGCAGGATGGTAAAGACCGCCAGCGCCAGTCCAATGAGAATGACGGTCCATTTGGGCCAGTGAGAAGGCAACATCGGGTCCCTCCTTACAGCGCGGCCGGGATGCCGCTGACCAGGATCAGGTAGCGCAGGAAGAGACCAGCGACGACGATGCCGACCCCGGAGCCCACGCCGAAGACCAGGGAGTGGCGTCCCAGCCCGGCCGCGTAGGCGTGGACGACGAAGGGGAAGATGAAGCCGGGCAGGACGATGAGCACCCAGAAGACAACGGCGTGGGTGCCCGCGATGATCTCCCGGGCCGATTGGGCCGCCGAGCCGCCATTCACCAGCGCGGTGATGAGGAGCATCCCCAGCAGAAGCGTCTTCACGCCGATAAAGGCCATGTGGATCCACGGCAAACTCTTCACCCGCTGCTCCATGGGGCCGATGGCCAGCGTCGCCGCCAGGTCCACCGTCAGCCCCAGCCCGGTGGAGAGGGCGGAGATCAGGAAGAGAACCGGCATCATCGGGATGGGGATGAAGGGCAGGACCCGGGTGGACCAGAAGGGGATGGCCGGGCCGACCGCGCTCAGCAGGATGCCGGTATAAATCGCGACGCCCACGGCCAGGACGGACCCGATTCCGGCAAAGACCCGCTTGGTCCGGCGGAGGGGAAGGTTCCAGAGAAAGGCCGTCCAGCGCAGCCAGCGGCGGGTCCGCAGCCACTGACGGGCCGCCGGGAAAGCGTCCAGAATCTCCAGAAAGCCGTAGATCAGGGAGACGGGGATGAAGAGGGTGAGCAGCCAGACGCCCCAGGTCATCACGGAGGAGAAGTGAGTGAACATGTAGAAGATGCGCCAGGGCTCCCGCAGGCCGGCCCCCAGGTCAAAGATGAGCAGAATGGTGCCCAGGATGACCAGCGGGCCAGGGACGGTGGCGCCCACCAGGGCAGTGGGGCAGAACTCGTACTGGTACCGTTTGCCGTAGAACTCAAAGGCGGCGGCGACCAGCAGCGCGCCCGCGCCCATACCGCCCAGGAAGAGGTAAATCGCCGGAAGCCAGCCCCATGCCGTCTGCATCGCGCACCTCACTCTTCTTCTATCACGTAGAACAGGATGGACGGGTCAGTGCCAAACTCGGGGTGGAGGGGTTTGGCCCGCCCCGAGGCGATGAGTTGGGCCACCTCGCTCTGGGGGTCGTCGGCGCGGCCGAAGAGGCGGGCGCCGGGGATGCAGGCCTCCACGCAGGCCGGAAGCCCGCCGCCCAGGACCCAGGGCAGGCAGAGCCAGCACTTATCCGCCACGCCCCGCTCCTCGTCGTAGACGCGCGCCTGGTAGGGGCAGGCCTGCATGCAGTACTTGCAGCCCACGCAGAGCCGCTCGTCAATCAGCACCACCCCGTCCTCCCGCCGGTAGGTGGCATTGGTAGGGCAGACGGTGGCACAGGGCGGGTTGGCACAATGCTGACACTGAATCATCAGGAACCACGGGTTGCGGGCATTGCCCTTGACGATGCGGTGGATGTAACTGACTCCCTCGGGGAGGTGGTTGCGCAGGCGGCAGGCCTCTATGCAGGCTCCGCAGCCCGTGCATTTGGTGGTGTCTATGATGAGGGCGTAGCGGGCCTTCGGGCGCTCCTGGGCCAGAGAAGCCCCCTTCTTCAGCAGGGGCACGCCCAGGACGGCCGCGACGCCCGCGGCGGCCGTCAGGCCCAGAAACCGTCGGCGGGAGAGACGAGGAATCTCCATCATAAGCCTCCGTTGGTATTCAGTACTGAATAGTCTATCCAGAAACTACCGCCCTGATTATACCACAGAATATTTTCCTGTCAAGTTCAACTTGGACTATTCCACAGAATGGTGGTATAATGTAATTACCTACCACGAAGGGCACAAAGTACTCACGAAGTACACAAAGGGATAAAATACCATCCTTCGTGCCCTTTGTGCGGCCTTCGTGTCCTTCGTGGTTTTGTAACTGTTCAGCCTCACCCCTCCCCCAGCGGCTTCGCCGCTGCCGCCGCAGGCGGCGGGGGTGGGGTGAGGAAGCCTGAATAGTTACGTGGTTTTTATGAAACGGTTCTTGGGCAGGCAGTTACGGTATAATTACTATTGACGGTCAGGCGGGACTGGCCGAAAACGGGGTGCGGAGGGTCTATGGAAGAGACGGCGGGGCTCACCCGGAACGACCTGCTGGTCCTGGGGCTGCTGCTGGACCGGCCGATGCACGGCTACGAGATTCTCCAGCAAATCCGCGCGGCGGATGTGGACCTGTGGTTGGCCGTCAGCCCGGCGGCCATCTACTACTCCCTCTCCAAACTCCACCGCCGGGGGCTGGTGCTGGAGACCCGCGCGCGCGGTGAGGGGCCGGAGCGCAGTGTCTACCATCTGACGGAGCAGGGGCGGCAGGCCTTCTTCGCCGGGATGGAGGAGGCCCTGGCCTCCCAGGAACCCAACCGTTCCGAATACGACGTGGGCATTTTTCTGCTGAACAAAATCCCCCAGGAGCGGGCGCTGGCCCTTCTGGGGCAGCGGCTGGAGTTCCTGCGCCGCCGGGAAGAGGAGGTTCTGAAGGCCCGGAGGCGAGCGGCCGGAGACCCGCTTCGCTGTGCCATCCTCACCCGCATCGCCACCTGTGTCCGGACCGAGCGGGAGTGGCTGGAGGGGATTCTCCGTCACCTGCGGGGCGAAGAGATGCAGGAGTACCGGGGGATGATGCTCCTCTCCGGCGACCTGCGAGACTTCCACCTTCCCGACCTGATCAAACTGATCGCCTCCGGCCACCACAGCGGCACCCTCACCGTCACGGACGGCCTTTCGGTACGGACCCTCTCGTTCCACCAGGGGCGCCCGGTCTGCGCCACCTCCCGCCGACCCGAGGGGGACGTGCGCGACCCCGACCAGGTCCTGAACGACATCTACGACCTCTTCCGCTGGCAGGAGGGAGCCTTCACCTTTGACCAGCGGATGGGCCCCCAGGAGGGCTGCCGAATCCTCCAGATGAGCGCGGAAAACCTCATCCTGTCCGGCGCGCGCTGGGTGGACAACTGGGCCATCATCCAGCGGGTGGTCCCCTCTCCGGAGGTTATCTTTGAGCGCCGGGACAACATCTCCCTGGAGGAGGGGTGGGACGTCCATCCGGAAGAACGGCAGGTCTGGGAGAGCCTGGACGGGGTGCGCAATGTCGCAGAAGTGGCTCAGGTCTGCGGGTTGACGGAGTTTGAGACCAGCAAGGTTCTCTACGGCCTCTACGAGGCCGGCCTGATCCGTCCCGGGGACATGGACAAAATCCGCCTCCGGCGGACGTTCCGGGAGTTCGCCGAACTCCTCTGCCGGGCCACCAAACCGTATCGGGCATCCCCGAATGATTTCTCCTGTGAGGAAGAGGTTAACCATCGGGCCGCTCCTCTCCCCATTCGGTTCAACCTCAGCCGCATTGAGGACCGGACCGAGCCCGCGCTTTCCACAGATGACTTGGCGGAGATGTACCGGCGCTTCCTGCAGGCGCAGCAGGACGTGGTGCGGGAGCGGTTCGGCGAGGCCACCCTCCGTCAACTGCTCCGGCAGGTGATGGCTCAGGTTAACCCCTCCCTGATGGAAACCCTCCGGCGATACCGCCTCGTTGCCACCTCTCTGTAAAGCAGGAAGTAGGGGGCAGCGGCCAGGCCACTGCCCCCTACTTCTTCTTCCCCCACTTGACGTCTCGCCATTTTGAGGTAGCATAGATACTCAATGAAGCCGGAAACTGCTCAGGCTCACAAAGAAAAACGGGCGGTCGCTCTCAGTTCGGTCCTGGCGGCGGTTTTCCTCACCGCGTTTAAACTGGTCATCGGCATCCTGACCAACAGTCTCGGTATCCTCTCCGAGGCCGCCCACTCCGGACTGGACCTGGTGGCCGCGCTCATCACTTTCCTGGCCGTGCGCGCCTCGGGCCGCCCGGCCGACCGGGAACATCCCTTCGGCCACGGGAAAGTGGAGAACTTCTCCGCCCTGATAGAGACGCTCCTGCTACTGGTGACATGCGTCTGGATTATCTACGAGGCGATCAACCGGCTGCTCTTCAAAACGGTGGAGGTGGAGGCCACGGTCTGGGCCTTCGTGGTGATGGGGCTGGCCATCGCGGTGGATTTCACCCGCTCGCGCGCCCTCTATCGGGTCGCGCGCCGCTATAACAGCCAGGCCCTGGAGGCCGACGCACTCCACTTCTCCACCGACATCTGGAGCAGTTCCGTCGTCATCGTCGGGCTGGTCCTGGTGCGCCTGGCCGACGTGTTCCCCCGGTACCGCCCCTGGCTGCTGCGGGCCGACGCCGTTGCCGCGCTGGTGGTGGCGGCCATCGTCATCTGGGTCAGCCTGCGACTGGGCCGCCGCACGGTGGACGCGCTGATGGACCGGGCGCCGGAAGGGCTGGAGGAACGGGTGCGCGCGGCCATCGCCGGGGTGGAGCACGTCCAGGAGTGCGGCCCTATCCGCCTGCGCATGGCCGGACCGGTCACCTTTGTGGAAGCGACGGTGCGCGTCGCCCCCGAGATGCCCGCCGGGATGGCCCACCAGGTGGCCACCCGCGTGGAAGAGGCCGTTTCCCAACTCTGCTCGGATTGTGACGTGACCGTCCACGTGGAACCCGTGGCCCCGGTGGACCCCGTCATCGGGCAGGTGCGGGCCATTGCCGCCGAATCCGGCCTCTCCGTCCACGACGTCCACGTCCACCGGATGGCGGACGGGTACCACGTGGACCTGGACCTGGAGGTCTCCGGGCATCTCTCACTGGACGAGGCCCACCAGATGGCCACCGCCTTTGAGAACCGACTGCGCATGCAGGTGGAAGGACTGGCGGCAGTGGAGACGCACATTGAGGTGGCCCCCGTCCCGCTGGAGGACCCGGGGCAGGACGTGACCGGGATGTACGCCGATATGGTGGAGGAAATCCGCCGGATTGCCGAGGCCCAGGACGGGGTGATAGAATGCCACGACGTCCGGCTGCGGCAGGTGCACGATGCCCTATACGTTTCCCTGCACTGCGTCTGCCCCGGGGAATTCTCTATAGAAGAGGCTCACCGCTGCTCAGCGCAATTGGAGGGGCGCCTCCGTCAGGCCTTTCCAAACGTGGCCCATTTCCTGGTCCATACGGAGCCGATGTAGGGGCAGGGCTTGCCCCTGCCCCATTGACATCAATTTAAGTCCGACGGTAAACCGTCGGGCTGATTCAGCAAAGCCCTTGCGGGCTGTGTTGAGCCCCGAAGGGACTTTGCAACATAAGCCCGACGCTTTTGCGCTTTAACAAATTGTTCCGACAATAGCCGAAGAGGTGTTTTGACCCCCTCACCCCCCTTTGTCCCCCCTCTCCCCCTGGCCTTGCGGCCGGGGGAGAGGGGGGATTGAAGAGGGGTTTTGCGGCGGGCGGCGAAGCCGCCCGCCGCAAAACCCCCTTCCTCATTCCCCTCCCCTCTCCCGCACAGCGGGAGAGGGGAGGGGCCAGGGGAGGGGTGAGGACCCCCGCCGCCGAAGGCCTCCGCCCGAAGGGCCTTCGGCCCGAAGGCGAGCGGGAGAGGAGAGGGGGCAGGGGGTGGGGTGAGGGCCGCGGCCCGGCAAGCCCCGCCCGAGGACAGGGCAACGGATTGTCGGAATAATTTGTCAAGTTGCAATAGCGTCGATCTGGATGAGCATCTTCGCCGCCGCAATGAAAAATATATTCATTTTGAGCCCGTCGGCTTGCCTGGGCAGTTTTCAAACGGGGCTTTCTGCCCCTGGTACCTAAGGCCAGCGGCCGGGGCGGGGCTCGCCCCTGCCCCAGGGGGCGACCGCAAGGGCGGGTGACCGCAAGGGTCGCCCCTACTCCTGACCCATCTGCCACAAAAACGAATATGGACAACAGCGCGCCAGAGCCAACCGTAGAGGACATCCTGGCGGAAGTGGAGCGGCGACGGGCCGCCCGCCGGGCCGAAGAAAACCGTTCCCCCCGGGAGCGCCCCCTGGCCCACGGGGCCGAACGGGTGGGCCAGTGGTTCGTCCGCCACTGGCTGGCCCTCGTGAACCTGTGGTGGTTCCTCTACGTCGGTGTGCCCTTCCTGGCCCCCATTCTGATGCACGCGGGCATGGAGGGGCCGGCCCGTCTCATCCACCTGGCCTATCAGCCCCTCTGCCACCAACTCCCTTACCGCTCGTGGTACCTGTTCGGCGAACAACCGTACTATTCCATGCAGGAACTCATCCAGCGGGGAGTGGACCCGGACCTGCTGGTCCCCCACGGCTACATCGGCGACGCCGTTCTGGGCTACAAAGTGGCCTTCTGTCAGCGAGACACGGCCATTTACGGAACCATTTTCCTGGCCGGGCTGGCCTTCGCCCTCTCCGGCCGCCGGTGGCGTCCCCTGCCGCTCTGGGCCTACCTGCTGTTCGGCCTGGTGCCGGTCGCCCTGGACGGGGGAATTCAGTTCGTCTCCCAGGTCCTGGTGCTCCTCTTCCCGTCGGCGGGGTTCGTCGCCGTGGAGAGCACTCCCCTGCGGCGGGTGGTCACCGGCGCCCTCTTCGGCCTGATGACGGTGTGGATGGTGTATCCCACCGTCCATCGCGCGGTCCAGGCGGCGGAACGGACCGCTGAGCAGTGACGACGGACGACAGACGACAGTAACTATTCGGGCTTCCTCACCCCACCCCCGCCGCCCTCGGGCCGAAGGCCCTTCGGGCCGAGGCCTGCGGCGGCAGCGGCATAGCCGCTGGGGGAGGGGTGAGGCTGAACAGTTACAGACCACAGACCACTTCAGGAAAGGAGCCCGATGCCCCGATATGTTGCGGCAGTAGACCAGGGTACCACCAGCACCCGCTTCATCGTCTTTGACCACGCCGGTCAGGTGGTGAGCCTCCACCAACTGGAGCACCAGCAGATTTACCCCCAGCCCGGCTGGGTGGAGCACGACCCGACGGAAATCTGGGAGCGTACCCGGCAGGTTATTCGGGCCGTGCTGGCCAAAAACGGCATTGATCCCAGAGACATCGCCGCCATCGGCGTCACCAACCAGCGGGAGACCACCATCGTCTGGGATAAGAAGACCGGCAGGCCCTACTACAACGCCATCGTCTGGCAGTGCACCCGCACCAAAGACATCTGCGACGCGCTGGCCCGCGAGGGCGGGCAGGACCGCTTCCGCGCCCGGACCGGTTTGCCCCTGGCCACCTACTTCTCCGGCCCCAAGATCAAGTGGATTCTGGATAACGTCCCCGGCGTCCGGGAGGCGGCGGAGAAGGGGGACGCCCTCTTCGGCACCGTGGACACCTGGGTAATCTGGTGGCTGACCGGCGGCCCCAACGGTGGCGCACACGTGACCGACGTCTCCAACGCCAGCCGCACGATGCTGATGAACCTGGAGACGCTGGACTGGGACCCGGAGATTCTGGACATCATGGACATCCCGCGCCAGATGTTGCCGGAGATTCGCCCTTCCAGCGACCCCCGGATTTACGGCTACACGCCCAAAGACGGGCCGCTGGGGGCCTCCATCCCCGTCTGCGGCGACCTGGGCGACCAGCAGGCCGCGCTGGTGGGCCAGACCTGCTTCAGCCCCGGCGAGGCCAAGAACACCTACGGCACCGGTTGCTTCATGCTCCTCAACACCGGCACCACCCCCGTCCCCAGCAAGAGCGGCCTGCTGACCACTCTGGGCTACCGGTTCGGCGACGGGCCCGCCGTCTACTGCCTGGAGGGCTCCATCGCCATCACGGGGGCCCTCGTCCAGTGGCTGCGGGATAACCTGAAGTTCTTTGACTTCTCCAAACACATTGAGGACTACGCCCGCTCCGTGCCCGATAGCGGTGGCATCTACTTCGTCCCGGCCTTCTCCGGCCTCTTCGCCCCCTACTGGCGCAGCGACGCCCGGGGCATCATCATCGGCCTGACCCGCTACATCACGAAGGCCCACATCTGCCGCGCCGCGCTGGAGGCCACCGCCTACCAGACCCGTGAGGTGCTGGACGCGATGGAGAAGGACTCCGGCGTGAAACTGACGGCCCTCAAGGTGGACGGCGGCATGGTCTACAACGAACTCCTCATGCAGTTCCAGGCCGACATCCTGGGCGTGCCCGTCATCCGACCGGTGGTGGCGGAGACGACCGCGCTGGGGGCCGCCTACGCCGCCGGGCTGGCCGTCGGTTTCTGGGACAACCTGGACGACCTGCGCCGGAACTGGGCCGTGGACAAGGTCTGGGAGCCCCAGATGGACCCCCAGACCCGGGAACGCCTCTATCGGGGCTGGCTGAAGGCCGTGGAACGCACCTTCGGGTGGGTGGAATAGGCAAAATGCTCGTAGTGAGCCACGAAGCGCAGCGGAGTGGCGTCCAAAAGGCCCAAAACGGCACTCCGCTGGCGCTCCGTGCCGGACTACGAACGAGCACAAGGTCAAGGCACCGATAAGCCTGGGAACGGGAGGGACCGATGGACATCCAGTACATCCCTGTGGACGTAATTGCGTCCTTTATGCGTCGGGTTTTTGAGGGACTGGGGGTACCGCCGGAGGATGCCCGCATCGTCACCGACGTCCTGATCGCCGCCGACCTGCGGGGGATTGAATCCCACGGCGTCGGCCGTCTCAAGTACTACTACGACCGCATCCGGGCCGGGGTGCAGTCCACCCAGACCCGGATGGAAATCGTCCGGGAGACGGAGACGACGGCAGTGGTGGACGGCCACCACGGGATGGGGCACGTCATCGCCTACCGCTCCATGCGGATGGCGATGGACAAGGCCCGGCGGTACGGGCTGGGGGCCGTGGCTGTGCGCAACTCCACCCACTTCGGCATCGCGGGCTACTACGCACTGATGGCGGCCGAGGAGGGGATGATGGGGTTCGTGGTGACGAACGCCCGCCCGGCCATCGCCCCCACTTTCAGCACGGAGCCTATGCTGGGGACCAACCCCATCGCCTTCGCCGCGCCCAGTGACATGCCCTTCCCCTTCTGCTTTGACGCCGCGACGTCCATCACCCAGCGGGGCAAGATAGAAGTCGCCGCCCGTGCCGAGAAACCGGTCCCGGAGGGCTGGCTGGTGGACCCCGAGGGCCGTCCTGTCACCGACCCGGTCCGCATCCTGAAGAACCTGGACAAAGGGACGGCGGCCTTCCTGCCCCTGGGCGGCGCCGGGGAGGAGATGGGAGGGCACAAGGGCTACGGCCTGGCGACAATGGTAGAGATTCTCTCCGCCGCGCTTTCCGGCGGCGCGTCCCTGAAGGACCTGCTGGGGGTTGCCCCCGACGGCTCCCGCTGCCCGTACATGCTGGGCCACTTCTTCCTGGCCATAGACATTGAGCACTTCGTCCCGCTGGACGTGGCCCGGCGCATCACCGGGCAGATCCTGCGCGACCTGCAGAACGCCCGCAAGGAGCCGGGCCGGGACCGCATCTACGTCGCCGGGGAGAAGGAGTACGAGGCCCAGGCGCGCGTCCGGGCCCAGGGCATCCCCGTCAACGCCAACCTGCGCCGGGAACTCCAGATCATGCGGGACGAACTGGGCATCCAGGGCTACGAGGCGTATTTTTGAGATTCACCGCAATTACCTGCCACAAAGGGCACAAAGTACGCACAAAGGGGCAAAAATTTCATCCTTCGTGCCCTTTGTGTGGCCTTCGTGCCCTTTGTAAAATTTAAAAAACCATTGTGCCTTTGTGCCTTTGTGTCTTTGTGTGAGATTTATGTTTATGGAGGGGTGCTATGCTGACCGACCGACGTCCCCGAGTCTCCATCGCCCATCTCCCGACCCCGCTGGAGATGCTGCCCCGTCTGACGGCCCATCTGGGCGGCCCCCAACTCTGGGCCAAACGGGACGACCAGACCGGCCTGGCGACGGGCGGGAACAAGACCCGCAAACTGGAGTTTCTGGTGGCCGAAGCGCTGGCCCAGGGGGCCGACACGCTGGTCACCTGTGGCGCGGCCCAGTCCAACCACGCCCGCCAGACCGCCGCCGCGGCCGCCCGCTTCGGCCTGGCCTGCACCCTGGTCCTGCGCGGCGAGCCCCCACCCCAGGCCCAGGGCAACCTGCTCCTGGACGAACTCCTGGGTGCGGAAATCGTCTGGGCCGGGGCGGACGACCTGACCGCACGCCTGGAGGAGACGGCGGACGCACTGCGCTCCCGGGGCCGTCGCCCCTACGTCGTCCCCTACGGCGGGAGCAACCCCGTGGGCGTCTGCGGCTACGTCGCCGCAATGGAGGAACTGCTGGCCCAGGCCGCACAGGCGGGCCTCTCCTTTGACCACATCGTCCTGGCCTCCTCCAGCGGCGGCACCCAGGCCGGGCTGACCGTGGCGGCGCGGGCGCTGAACTACCGGGGCCGCATCCTGGGCATCAGCGTGGACCTGCCCGCGGACCCTCTCCGCCGCCGGATGGCCGAACTGGCCACCGCCACTGCCGACCACCTGGGCCTCCCCCTCACCTTCGCCCCGGAAGACTTCGCCGTGGAGGACGGGTACCGGGGTGGGGGGTACGGCGTCATCAGCGACCTGGAGCGGGAGGCGATCCGCCTGCTGGCCCGGACCGAGGGACTGCTCCTGGACCCGGTCTACACCGGGCGGGCCTTCGGCGGCCTGATAGACCTGATCCGGCGAGGTGTGTTCTCCCCTCAGGAACGGGTACTCTTCTGGCACACCGGCGGCGTGGCCGGCCTCTTCGCCCGCCCCACCCTGGAGTAGGGTGGCCTCACACAAAGACACGAAGACACAAAGGCACGAAGCCCATCCATTGTTAATTTTTTAATTGTTAATTGTTAATTGTTAATTGTTAATTTCTGCGATGTGGTCTGCTCTCTTCACCCCCCGCGCCGTCGCCCTGATCGGGTCCGTCGGCGAAGGAAAACTGGGATACCACCTGCTCCGCCAGATGGTGGACGGCGGATTTCCGCCCGCGCGCCTGGCCGTGGTCAACCCCAAAGGACAGGGCGCGCTGGGCGTGGTCGGATACCCGTCGGTTGCCGAGACGGGGCTGCCGGTGGACCTGGCGGTGGTCGTCACCCCGGCGGCGACGGTCCCCGCGGTGCTGGAGGAGTGCGCGCAGGCCGGGGTGCGCGCCGCGGTCGTCATCACCGCCGGGTTCTCCGAAATGGGCAACGTCGCCGGAGAGGAGGCCATTCGGGAGGTCGTCCGCCGGACCGGCATCCGCGTCGTCGGCCCCAACTGCGCGGGCATCGTCAACACCCACCACGCCCTCTTCCCCACCCTGGAGACGCGCCCTCCGGCGGGCTCCGTCTCCCTGATGGCCCAGAGCGGTGCCGTGGGCGGCGTCTTCCTGGCGTGGGCGAAAGAGCACGGCCTGGGCATCGCCAAATTCATCAGTTACGGCAACGGCGCCGACCTGAACGAACGGGATTTCCTGGAGTACCTGGCCGAAGACCCCGAGACCCAGGTGGTGGCGCTGTACATTGAGGAAGTGACGGAGGGGCGGGCGTTCATGCGGGCCCTGGCGGCCTGCGCGCGCCGCAAACCCGTGGTCGTCATCAAGGCCGGACGGACGGAGGCGGGCCGCCGGGCCACCCTCTCCCACACCGGCTCTATGGCCGGCGCCGACGCCGTCTACGACGCCGCGCTGCGCCAGTGCGGCGCGCTGCGGGTGGCCTCGCTGGAGGAGATGTTTGACCTCTGCCTGGGCTTCACTGCCCTCCCGCCCGTCCGGGGCCGCCGGGTGGTCATCGTCACCAACTCCGGCGGGCCCGGGGTGCTGGCCGCCGACCGGGCCGAGGAGGTGGGGCTGACCGTCGCCGAACCGTCCCCGGCGCTGCGGGAGCGGCTCTCCGCCTTTCTCCCCCCGTACTGCGGCCTGAGCAACCCCATAGACCTGACGGTGGAGGGGACGGAGGAGGGATACCGGCGGACCCTGGCGGCCGTCCTGGAGGAATACGACGCGGCGGTGGCGCTGAACATCGCTCCGGCCTATCTGGATTCGGTCCCCCTGGCCCGGGGTGTGGTGGACGCGGCGCGGGAGAGCGGGAAGCCCGTGGCGGCGGCATTTCTCCCCGGCCCCATTGTCGCCGAAGCGGTCCGCTATCTGCGGGCACAGGGCATCCCCAACTTCGCCACCGGCGAGCGCGCGGTGGCCGCCCTGGCCCGCCTGGCGGACTACTACGCCCAGAGGGACGCGCGGGTCATCGGCCCCGGCGCGGAAGGGGCCGTCGCTCCGCTCGTAGTGAGCCACGAAGCGCCACGCGCCGAAGACGCTCGCGCCGAGGCGAAGCGGAGTGGCTCCCTCCCGGACTCCCTGCTGGAACCGGACCTGATGGCCTGGCTGCGGGAGAACGGCATCCCCGTCCCGGAGTTCCGGACGGCCCGGAGCGCCGACGAAGCGGTGGCGGCGGCCCGGGCCATTGGCTACCCGGTGGTGATGAAGGTTGTCTCACCGCAGATTCTGCACAAGTCCGAATGGGGCGGGGTCCTCCTGGGCATCGCCGACGACGGGGCCGTCCGCGCCGGTTTTGAGCGCCTGGCTCGGGTCGCGGCGGGGGTGGACTTCCGGGGCGTCGTCATCTACCCGCTCGTTCAGGGGGCGCAGGAGGTGCTGGTGGGGCTGTTTCGGGACCCGCAGTTCGGGCCGGTGGTGGCCTTTGGGGCCGGGGGCATCTACACCGAACTGCTGCGGGACGTGGCGCTACGGGTGGCGCCGGTGGACCGGGCGGAGGCGGAGGGAATGGTCCGGGAGACCCGCGCGTATGCCCTGCTGGCGGGGGCCCGTGGCCGTCCCCCGGGCGACCTGGACGCGCTGGCGGACCTCATCGCGCAGGTCTCCTACCTCCCGTTCCTCTATCCAGAGATTGCCGAAATGGACCTGAACCCGGTCTTCGTCCTCCCCCAGGGCGTCCTGGTGGGCGACGTCCGGCTGATCCCGCAGAAGAATCACCATACCGCTGATTCTTCTGATTCTCCTGATTCTTCTGATTCTTCTGATTCTTTTGATTCTTCTGATTCTTTTGATTCTTTTGATTCCCTATGATCCGTTGCTACCCTATCCAGTTGCCGGTCTTTGAGGGGCCGCTGGACCTCCTGCTCCAGTTGATTGAGCGGGAGGAACTGGATATTACCGCCGTCTCGCTGGCCCAGGTGACGGACCAGTACCTGGCCATTGTGGAGGAGATGGGGCGGCGGAACAGCCTGGGGGACCTGACGGCGTTTCTGGTCGTGGCGGCGAAACTGGTGCTCATCAAGAGCCGGGTCCTGCTGCCGGGGTACCGGCCCCGGAGCGGCGAGGAGGACGAAGTCGCCGCCGACCTGATCCGGCAACTGGAGACGTACCGGGCCTACCGGGCCATCGCGGGGGAACTGGCGCGGCTGGAGGAGCGGGGCTGGCGGGCCTACGTGCGGGTGGCGCCGCCTGGCGCGGCCCGGACGGAGGCTGCTGACCCGTCCGCCCTCCTCTCCGGAGTGACTCTGGAGGACCTGCTTCGGGCTGCGCAAAAAGCGCTGCAGGCCCATCCGGCTCCGGCAGTGGAAATGGCCATCTCCCTGCCCCTGGTGACGGTCGCCGAGCAGATGGCCCGCATCCAGGAACGGCTCACCTACACAGGCCACCTCTGTTTCCAGGACCTCCTTCTGGAGTGCACCGGACGGGCAGAAGTCGTCATCACCCTGCTGGCTGTGCTGGAACTGATCAAGCAGGCGCGCATCCGGGTGCAGCAGGAGGGGTTATTCGGGCCCATCTTCATCTACCCCTCCCCACAGGAACCATTGCATCCGGCGGCGAATTTCCCCGCCTGAGCAGGCGCAGGGCGGTTTCGGCCAGAACCGCCGCCCCCACCGCCAGACATCGCTCGTCTATATCAAAGCGCGGGTTGTGGGCAACCCGTTCGTCCCCCTCTATTTTGCACCCCAGGCCGAACATGGCCCCCGGGGCCCGCTCCGCAAAGTACCCGAAATCCTCCGCTCCCATTCCCGGATGGGGCGGCTGGATGTGCTCTTCCCCCAACAGGTCCACGGCCACCTCCCGCAACAGCCCCACAATCCCGGTGTCGTTCATCATCGGGGGATAGCCGATTTCCAGCCGCAGTTCGTAGTCCCCACCCAGCGCGCGGGTCATCTCCAGGACCCGCTCTATCCCGGCGTGGATTTGCCGCTGGACCTCCGGCTTCATGTACCGGATGGTCCCCTTCAGTTCCACCCGGTCGGGGATCACATTGTCGGCCTGACCGCCGTGGATGGCCCCGATGCTGATCACGGCTGGCTCCATCGGGTCCAGCCGTCGGGAGACGATGCCGTGCAGACCCAGGATGACGTGGCCGGCCAGGTAGATGGGATCCACCGCCTTGTGCGGAGAGGCGCCGTGGCCCCCGCGCCCGATGATGGTGACGTAGAACGTATCCACCCCCGCCGAGGATGGCCCCGTTTCCAGCACGATGTCCCCCGCCGGGACCGAGGAGTCTACATGCAGGGCCAGGACCGCCTCCACCCCCTCCATAGCCCCGTCCTGAATCATCCGCGGCGCGCCGCTGACTCCCTCCTCATCCGCCACCTCCTCCGCTGGCTGGAAGAGAAAACGGATGGTGCCGGGGAACGTCTCGTCCGCCAGCAGTTTCGCCACCCCCAGCGCGATGGCGGTATGGGCATCGTGTCCGCAGGCATGCATCACTCCCGGCACGCAGGAGGCATAGGGGACATCGTTTTCCTCCTGGATGGGCAGAGCGTCCATATCGGCGCGAATGGCGATAATGGGAGGCCCCTCCCCCCGCTCCGCCACCACTCCGGTCCGCCCCACGCCCGTCCGGACCCGATACCCCAATCCGGTCAGCACTTCGGCCACCCGGGCCGCCGTCCGCACTTCCCGAAAGCCCAGTTCGGGATACCTGTGGAACTCCCGTCGCCAGGCAACCAGTTGCTCCTGAATCTCCTGCGCTCGCTGTAACATGAGCACCTCCTGAGTGGCGATTGTACCACACTGTGCCCCCTTGACAACCTCCCCGTTCTACCGTACCATGAAAACCCAACAGTTCTCAGCGTCGGAGGTTGACCATCCGCGTTCTCATCGTCCTGACCTACTACCGTCCCCACACCAGTGGGCTGACCATCTACGCCGAACGCCTGGCAAAGGGGCTGGCCCGGCGGGGCCACGCGGTCACCGTGATGACCTCCCGCTACGACCGCGCCCTCCCGCTGACGGAGGAGCAGGATGGCGTTCGCGTCATCCGCGTGCCGGTGGCTTTTCGCGTCAGCAAAGGGGTGATCATGCCCACCTTCGGCTTCATCGCCACGCGGCTGGTCCGGAGCCACGACGTCGTCAGCCTGCACCTGCCCCAGTTTGATGCGGCGGGAGTGGCGGCGCGCGCCCGCCTGATGGGCAAACCGTCCACCCTCACCTACCACTGCGACCTGAAACTCCCCGCCGGTCCCTTTAACGGCTTCGTCAATCGGGTGGTGGACGTGATGAATCACCTGGCGGGCCTGCTGGCCGACCGGGTTGTGGCCTACACGGACGATTTCGCCGTCCATTCGCCTTTCCTCTCCCGCTTCGCCCACAAAACCGTGGTCATCCCACCGCCGGTGGAACTGCCCCCGGCCTCCCCGGAGGAGGTGGAGGCGTTTGCCCGACGGGTCAAGCCGGACGGTGGCGGTCCGGTCATCGGGATGGCGGCCCGGCTGGCCGCAGAGAAGGGTGTGGAGGTCCTGCTGGAGGCCCTCCCGCGCGTCCTGGAGGTCTATCCGAACGCGCGGGTCCTCTTCGCTGGACAGTACCAGAACGTCCTGGGCGAGGAGGCGTACGCCCGGCGGTTGGCCCCGCTCCTGGAGAAATATCGGGACCGCTGGACGTTCCTGGGCGTCCTCTCCCCGAAGGAGATGGCGGCCTTCTACCCCAACCTGGACGTCGTTGTCGTCCCCAGTTTGAACTCCACAGAGTCCTTCGGCCTGGTCCAGGTAGAGGCGATGCTCTGCGGGACGCCGTCCATCGCCAGCGACCTGCCCGGCGTCCGCCAGCCGGTCCTGCAGACGGGGATGGGCGAAATTGTGCCGGTGGGGGATTCTCGCGCGCTGGCGGAGGCCATCCTGCGGGTCGTGGGCCGACGGGAGCGATACGTTCGCCCGCGGGAGGAAATCGCCCGGCGCTGGAGCACCGAACAGACCGCCGCCGCCTACGAGGCGCTGTTTGAGCAGTTGCTGGCCGGCGGTCGTTCTATATAAAAACCACGAAGGACACGAAGGACGCAAAGGGGTAACTGCTTGCGCCGACTGAAGTCACCCTTCTTGGGCCGCAGGCCTTTGGTCGGCCTTCGCCGACCAGGTCTCTCAGACGCGCACATAGGGGTTGTCGGCGAAGGCCGACAACTGGCACGAAGTGCCCAGGGAGGACGATTTCCATCGGCGTGAAAGGTACACAAAGGGTTTGACTTTCCAGGCAATCCGGATATAATTGCATCAGCCCAGACCGACGAGGCCTGCCCACTTGTATCCTTGCATCCTTGTATCCTTAATCACGGAGGTGTCCCATGCCCGAATTCGTCAACCCCTTCAGCGGAAAAGTCCCCGAACGAAAACTCACTCTGGAGGAACTGATCCGGGCCATCCGTCTGAACATCGCGGCCGAGCAGGAGGCCGTCCACCTCTACATGGCCCATGCCGATGCCACCGACCACCCCCTGGCCAAGAAGGTGCTCATAGACATCGCCAATGAGGAACGGGTCCACATTGGGGAATTTGAACGGCTGCTGGAAATCCTCACGGGCGACGAAGCGAAGTGGCTGGCCGAGGGGAGGGCAGAGGTAGACGAGATGGCTGCCGAACTGGCCGGTTCCTCCCCGGCGAAGGATGAAGAGGAAAAGCCAACCATCGGCTCCCTGCGATGAGGAGGTGACAGATGCCCAACAAATATCTGGGACGTGACGGTGCGCCGTTCGGCGAAGAGGTCTGGGCGGTGTTGGACACCGTGATGGTGGAGGCGGCGAAGGCCCAACTGGCGGGCCGGAGGCTACTGCCTCTGGAGGGCCCCTACGGCCTGGGCCTCAAGGCGATCCCCCTGTCGGATGAGGAAGTCGCTTCGGGGGTCTTCGTGAGCAAAACCCTCCCCCTGGTTTTCCTGGTGGAGGAGTTTGAGATTCCCCTGCGGGACCTGGCGGCCTACGAGCGGGATGGGCTGGCGTTCAATGCCCAGCCGGTGGCACAGGCGGCCATCGCCTGCGCCCGCAAGGAGGACGAACTGCTCTTCTACGGCGCGGCGGGGCTCCCCGGCCTTCTGACCGCCCCCGGCGTCCAGAAGGTCCAACTCTCCGACTGGAGCACGGTCGGCGCGGCGATGGACGACCTGATCCGGGCCGTGACCGCGCTGGACGAGGCCGGATTCCACGGCCCCTACGCCTTGGGCCTGTCCCCCGCCCGGTACAATCTCCTCTTCCGGCGCTACCCCGATGGCCCGATGACGGAGATGGAGCACATCCAGACTCTGGTGACTGGTGGCTTGGTCAAGGTCCCGATCCTCAAGGACGGCGGGGTCCTGCTGGCCGTGGGCCGGCAGTACGCCTCCATCGTCCTGGGGCAGGACATGACCGTCGGCTTCATCGGGCCGGATGAGGAGAAATTGGAGTTCTCGGTCTCCGAGAATCTGGCCCTTTACCTGCGGGTGCCAGCGTCGGTGTGCGTGTTGGAGTAAAGACAAAAAACGAGGTGACGGTCACCTGAAAGGTGACCGTCACCTCAAAGGAAAGGACGAAGCGGCCCATGCTGAGCGATCAGGCAGCAGAGGTGATCCAGAAATTCTTCCTGGAACAGGAAGACTTCGCACAATGGATCGCCTGTCAGAATCCCCATAAGTTGGCTGCAGTTCTGAGCGAAATTCTGATGCTTTACGCAAACGATAAAAATTCTTCCACGCTGCGGGAATGGGTTGTGCTTCGCATCGCTGGCTGTCAACAACAAGTGGGCAAAATCGGCTATAATGGGTACAAAGACAATGTGCCATATGAGGTAAAGCCTCGCAATGTCAGGATTGGTGAAAAGGGGCGAAAGCGGTTGAGTGGGGACGGCAACTTTACAGATTTCACTTATGAGAGACTGGAAAAGTATGTCCAGGATGCAGTCCATATTCTGGTGGCAGGCTTCGTGGACGGGAACCCGATCTACGTACTGGACGTACCCTTTGAATGCCTGCGACAACACCTCAGACAGCAACTTGATGAGAAATTCGCCAATCAACGTCCTAAGGGGGTCTTCCTGCGCAGCGCCAATTTTTCTTTCCGGGACTACGAAAACGACGGGCGGGTCAGGTGCCTCTTTCTGACCTCCAACTGGCGCAATTACAGGGATTATCTGACGGGACCTTTTCGGCGTTACCTGGAAGGTTTTGAGCAGGGGCAACGATGACCGGGCAATCCGGGAATGCAGAGTTGAATACTATCATCGTCGGTGACGCGCTGACGGTGTTGCGTCAATTGCCCGACGCGTTTGTGGATGTAACCGTCACTTCGCCGCCCTACAACAAGGGAGAGCGGGACAGGGGCTGGCTGGTGGACCGGGTGGTCTACGAAGGGGCACGCGATAGCAAAGACGAAGCGGAATACCAGGCGGAGCAAATCGCCGTGCTGGATGAGGTATATCGGGTCACCCGACCGGGTGGATCATTTTTCTACAACCACAAAATTCGTTGGGTGCGTGGGCGCCTGATTCACCCCTACGAGTGGGTCAGCCAGTCCCGCTGGATGTTGCGGCAGGAGATCATCTGGCACCGAAAAATTGCGGCCAACATTCGGGGCTGGCGTTTCTGGCAGGTGGATGAACGCATCTACTGGCTCTACAAGCCCCGCTTTGACGGAGATGTCATCGGCGAGGAACTGAATCCCCGCCATGCCCTCCTCACTTCGGTCTGGGAAATACCTCCAGAACGGGACCCCCGTCATCCCAACCCGTTTCCCATTGAATTGCCGACCCGTTGCATTTATTCGGCGCTGGACGGGGAACGGGGAGTTGTCCTGGACCCGTATTGTGGCATCGGGACCACGCTGGTAGCCGCCAAACTGTTAGGCTGCGATTATCTGGGCATTGAAATCAGCGCGAGATACGCCGAAATCGCCCGAGAGCGGCTTCAGAACGCCGAAAGGGAAGCGGCACGCGTTCAGGACGAGTTGGCGTTGCACGTTGTCCGCAAAACGTTTCGGGAGCGCAAAGAACGGGGGGAATGGGTGGGGCGATTCCGCCAGAATCTGTTGCTGAGGCCTGAACCGAAAGAACGGGTCAAACAGACCCGCTTTCCAATGGAATAGAGTCTTGCACCTTTAAAGGGGACGGGGGGCGGGGGGCGGGCGGCGGCCCCCCCCCCCCCCCCGGGGCCCGCCCCCCGACACCCCCCC
>Ga0308421_1000538_pt1 | contig 22275 bp, 22 predicted proteins | sample HotsprSampleMS60_FD_203673 | JGI IMG/M metagenome (GOLD analysis project Ga0308421, IMG submission 203673) | Hot spring phototrophic mat microbial communities from Mushroom Spring, Yellowstone National Park, Wyoming, United States - 20090730_MS60 ...
CACACACGATTGCGCGACTCGCGCTGGGACTGGCGGACGACATGCTGACCACGCTGGCGTTGGCGACGCGCGCGCCCATCCTGATTGCGCCCGCGATGAACCCCGCGATGTGGAGCCATCCCGCCACGCAAGCGCATGTGCAGACCCTGCGCGAGCGTGGCGTGGCGTTCATCGAGCCTGCCTATGGGATTATGGCGTGCGGCGACGAGGGCTGGGGCAAACTCGCCGACACGCCCACGATTGTGCAAGCGGTGGCGTTGCACCTGCGCCGCGCCAGCGACCTGCAGGGCGTGCATGTGCTAATCACGGCGGGTTCGACCCACGAGCCGATAGATCCCGTGCGTTTTGTGGGCAACCGTTCCAGCGGCAAGATGGGCTACGCACTGGCGGAAGCCGCGCTGGCGCACGGCGCGACCGTCACGCTGATTACGGGACCCACCGCGCTGACCCCGCCAGCAGGCGCGACGGTAATCCGCGTGCAGACCGCACAGCAGATGTACGAGGCAGTGCAGGCGCACTTTGACGCCTGTGATGTGTTTATCGCCGCCGCTGCCGTCGCCGACTACCGCCCCGAACGCGCCCTGCCCCGCAAGCGCAAGCGCACGGGCGAAGCGTGGACGCTGCGCCTTATGCCGAACCCTGACATCCTTGCCAGCGTCGCTGCCCGCAAGGGCGACCGCTTCGTCGTGGGCTTCGCCGCCGAGACCGACAAGGCGCTTCAGCACGCACGGGTAAAACTTTCGGGCAAAAACCTAGACTTAATTGCTGTCAACAATGTGCTGGAGCCAGGTAGCGGCTTCGAGGTGGACACCAACCGCCTGACGCTGCTGTATGCCGACGGGCGCATCGAGGAGTTGCCGCTGATGAGCAAGCGCGCCTGCGCCGAGCGAATTATAGAAGTGGTCACGGAGCATCTTCACCAAGGTCAGGGTGGGTAGAGAGGGATGTAGTTGGGAAGTAAACGGTGCTTGGGTTCTCTAAGCGTGGGGAGCGCGTGCGTTTTGCTCTCACCCCCACTCCATCTCCCGACGCAGTGGGCAAGGGGCGTTGTTGTTACCCTCTTCGAAACACCTTTGCATACAACGCCAGACTGTCCTTCGTGGCACTTGTGCACTCGCGCTGTTGTCACATGCGGCGCTTGCAGTTTAGTCGCTGCTGCGAGGATTGGCTTTTCGTAGCCACTTACAGCGTAGTGAAGCGGAACTCGCGCTCGCCCTTGGGCGGGCGGGTCATCAAGCCCTGCAGCGCGTCGTGGGTGGCGCGTTTGCCTGTGAGGATGTCGGCAATCGCGTGCAGCAGGGGCATCTCGACGCCGAGTTGCGTCGCCAGCGTCTGCGCCGCCAGCGCGGTCGGGTAGCCCTCGGCGACCTGCCCCAGCAGTGCGCGCGCCTCGTCGACGGTCTTGCCCTCGGCGATTGCCCTGCCGAAGCGGTAGTTGCGACTCAGGCGGCTCACGGCGGTCGCGAACAAATCGCCCACACCCGTCAGCCCCATGAAGGTCTCTGGACTCGCGCCCATCGCCGCGCCGAAGCGCATCATCTCCGCCAGCCCGCGCGTCAGCAGCGTCGCTTTCGTGTTGTCGCCGAAGCCCAGCCCGTCGCTAATCCCCGCGCCGATGGCATACACATTTTTAAGTGCACCGCCCAACTCCACGCCGACCACATCATCGCTGGTGTAGACGCGCAGAATCGGCGGGGTCATCAGCAACTCCTGCACCTGCTCGGCGCAGGCGAGGCTACGGGAGGCGGCGACGCTCGCGGTCGGCGCGCCGCGCACCAACTCCACCGCAAGGTTCGGTCCCGACAGCACTGCCGTGCGCGCCTCGCGGTTGCCCAACGCCTCGCACACCACCTGAGTCAGCAGTTTGCCCGTGTCGGGTTCCAGCCCCTTGGCAGCGATAATCAGCGTGGCGTCGGGCGGCGGGCACAGGCGCAACGCCTCACGCAGCGCGCCCGACGGAACCGCCAGTACCCAAACCGCGCACGCCTGCAGCGGGGCGGTCTCAGTGGTGGGCGCAACCGTGTCGGGCAGGCGCGCTTCGGGCAAATAGCGGCGGTTGACCCGCTCAGCAGCGATGCAGGCAATCTGCTCCGCGTCGCGTCCCCACAGGGACACGGGCAGCCCTTTGCGCCCCAGCAGCCACGCTAACGCCGTGCCCCACGAACCTGCGCCAATCACCGCCACTCGCATCTACGGCTCCGTGTACCACTCCTGCGCCAACTGGCGCAACAACGCCACTGCCTCCGCCTCATCGTCGCTGCGAACCCAGATGTACGCGCCCATATTCCAGGGGATATAGGTTATCGTCGGGAAGTTCGCCGCGATTCCGTGCAGGCGTAGGTGGTCGCGCACCAGCGTCGCCGTGATGTCGTCTCTGACAACGGCGACCGCCACAAACGCGCCCACACGCGGACGCACCGACTCGCCCAAAATCTGCCAGCGCACACCCAAAGGATACCCCACAGGTACAATTGCACATCGGCATGGAAGCACTGATTGCACTGCTCACGCTCACGGCGCTGGAGATTGTGCTGGGGATAGACAACATCGTCTTCATCTCCATCCTGACCGATAAGTTGCCGCCCGAACAGCGGGCGAAGGCGCGGTTTGTTGGGCTGAGTCTGGCGTTCCTGCTGCGCTTGGTGTTCCTGCTCTCGATTACTTGGATTATGCGTCTGGAATCGCCGCTGTTTGCCGTGCTGGGCAACGAGTTTTCAGGGCGCGATTTGATTCTGATTGCGGGCGGGCTGTTCCTGATGGGCAAGGCGACCTACGAAATCCACCACAAGATCGAAGTCGCGCAGGGCGAGGTCAAAGTCCCCAAACGGCTCACCTTCGGGCTAGCTATCTTCCAAATTGTGCTGGTGGACTTGGTGTTCTCCATTGATTCGGTGATTACGGCGGTTGGGCTGGCGCGCGAGTTGTGGGTGATGGTTGCCGCCGTGCTGATTGCGATTGTGTTAATGATGGCGTTCGCGGGCACCGTCAGTCGGGTGATTGACGCGCACCCGTCGCTGAAGGTGCTGGCGCTGGCGTTTCTGGTGCTGATTGGGTTCAACCTGATGGGTGAGGGGTTCGGCTACAAAATCCCGAAGGGCTACACCTACTTCGCGATGGCGTTCTCGCTGGCGGTGGAGGTGCTGAACGTCAAGTTGCACACGCGCGCAAAGCCGCCCAGTAGCGTGTAGCGGCGTCGGCAGGGTCGGGGGCGTCGGCAATCCCCGACAGCACAGCAACGCCTTGCGCCCCCGCCTGTATGCATTCAGCGACGCGCTCTGGGGTAATGCCCCCAATCGCAATCAGCGGGATTGAGACGGCTGCGCGCACGGCGCGCAGCAGCAGGATGCCTGCAGGGGGCTGGTCGGGATGGCTGGCGGTGGGGAACATCGTGCCAACCAGTAGGTAGCTGCAGCCTTCGGCTTCGGCGCGCTGCGCGGCGTCCACACTATGCACCGACCTGCCCAGCCACATCGGGTCGGGCGGGGTGTAGGGCGGCGCGACTTCGGGCAGGTGCAGCGCGTCCGCTCCCACCCACTCTGCCAGCGCAGGGTACGGGTTCACGCCCAGCCATGCGCCGTGCACCCGCGTGAGGCGGCGCACCTCCAGCGCGACATCGAGTGCAAGGCGCGCGGGCAACTCGCGCACGCGCAGCATCACCCAGTTCACCCCGCCCTGCAACGCGCGCGCGGCGACCCACACCGCCCGCGCAGGGTCGGTCTGCGCCGTGTAGGGCAGAATCAGCATGAGTATCGGACTGTGCATGTTTGAATTTGAGTTGGTTACGCGACTGATGGCTTCCGATATTGTACCGTTAGCTACACTCTTGATGTGTTTGGCGACGGCGAGTTCGCCCCCCCCCCCCGCATCGCAAGTAGGCACAGTTGTTTGCCTCTTGAGGAATGAGATGTGGTGGTGCGTGCGCCCTTGCGATCGCGTTTGCGCATGAGGTATACTCTGTGCCGTGAGCCGGTAGCTCAGAGGTAGAGCAACGGACTTTTAATCCGTGGGTCGTGGGTTCGATCCCCACCCGGCTCACCATCGCGGCGTGCTGCGCTTGCTCCGTACCGATCCCAACATATTGCGTTCCTGACGCTTTGACGACTCGACAGAATCTTGTGAGTCCGTGGGTCTTGACCGACTGCACGACCAGAGTTCGCGAGTTTCTGGGCGTGTGGAATCCCCTTACTCCCATACCCCTCAAAGAGTTAGGCTTTTTGCCGTGCGTGCCCGTTGGGACAATCGCCGAGTGGGGCGTTCCCGTTCGCATGTGGGCAGGAGGCTTGCGCTCCCGACAAGCTTCGTGCTGGGAACGCAGGCGTCCCGCCCACTATCAGAGCCACACCAAAAAACTACCCCTTTGAGAGGATAAGGGCATGGCGGCAAATCTCTACGCAAACGCACTTATTACACTTTATCCAACGCTTGCTTGAGATCCAGTACCAGGTCTTCGGGATGCTCCACCCCGACCGAGAGCCGTATCAGCGCGTCGGTGATGCCGAACGCTCGCTGCGTCTCGCGGGGCATATCGGCGTGGGTCATCGTGGCGGGGTGCTCCGCCAGCGACTCGGTACTCCCCAAGCTGACCGCGAGCTTGATGAGCCTCAGGGCGTTCAGGAATCGGAAAGCCTCCGCCTCGCCGCCCACAATCTCGAACGAAATCATGCCCCCAGGCGCGAGGCACTGCTTGCGATAGAGCGCGAACTGCGGATGCTCCTCCGTGAGGTGCCCCAGATAGTAGACCCGCTGCACCTTCGGGTGGTCGGCAAGGAAGTCGGCGACATAGCGGGCGTTTTTCATCTGCGCGGTCATGCGCAACTTGAGCGTCTCTAGACTACGCATCAGCAGCCAGCCCGTCCACGGACCCGCCATCGTGCCCAGAAAGGTGCGCAACGCTTTGACGGGGGCGAGTTTGGCGCGGCTACCCAGACACGCGCCCGCTATCACATCGCTGTGCCCGCCGATATACTTCGTGGCGGAATACAGCACCAAGTCCGCGCCGTGCTTGAGCGGATGCTGCCACAGCGGTCCCAGAAAGGTGTTGTCCACCGCCACGACCACCTCGCGCCCGTTGGGGGCGTACCGCTTCGCCAACTGGCTGCAGAACTCGATGTCGACGAGCGCGTTGGTGGGGTTCGCGGGCGTCTCGATGTAAATCATCGCAAGACGGTCGCGCAGTGGGCAGTCCGCCAGGATTGCCTCTACCTGCTCGTTCGGCGCGCCTGCGGGGAACGGCACGGCGTGAATGCCGAATTCGCGCAGCACGCTCCGGAACAGGTGGTCGGTGCCCCCGTACAGCGGCTCGTTGTGGAAAATCATGTCGCCTGGACGCACATGCGCCAGCACAGCGGTCGCAATCGCCGCCATGCCGCTCTCGAACACCGCGCCGTCCTCCGCCTCATCCCACAGGCACAGACGATCTTCCAGAATCTCCAGGTCGGGGTTGTTGATACGGCTATAGATGAGCCCTACCTGCTCACCTGGCTTGGGCGGGCGCAGTCCGTATGCCAGTTCGAAAAACGCCTTGCCCTCTTCAGCGGTCTTGAACACGAAGGTGGAAGTCTGGAAGATGGGGCACTTAATCGCGCCCTCTGACCATTCAGGCTTGTAGCCATACCCCATCATCAGGCTTTCGGGGTGGAGCGGCACTCCGTCGATGTAGCCTTCGGGTTTGCGTTCCGTCATCGGCGACCTCACTGGTTGGGATTGTACCCGATAGGCGGCGTTTTGCCCGCGCGCCAGCCGTTGGCGATGACCAGCAGCGTGCTGCCCATATCGGCGATGATGGCTGCCCACAGGGTTGCGTTGCCTGTGAGCGCGAGCGCGATAAACACCGCCCGCACCGTCAGCACGAACGCGAGATTCTGCTGGATGATGCCCAGTGCGCGGCGCGCCGTGGCGATGAGCGGCGGAATGCGGCGCAGGTCGTGCGTCATCAGGGCGACATCGGCGGTCTCCAGCGCGAGGTCGGCGCCCCGCTCGGCGAAACTGACTCCGACATCGGCGTTGGCGAGCGCGGGCGCGTCGTTAATCCCGTCGCCCGCCATCCCGACCGCCCCATACTGCGTGCGGAGCGCGTCGATGCACTGCGCCTTCTCGTGGGGCAACAGTTCGGCGTAGTGTTCGCGCACGCCCGTGCGCTGCGCGACGGCGGCAGCCGTTGCCTGCGTGTCGCCTGTGAGCAGCGCGGTCTGCACCCCAAGTGCGTGCAACTGGGCAATCGCCTCCGCTGCGTCGGGACGCACCGTGTCGCTGAGCGCGAAGACCGCACGCGGCTGACGGTCAAACAGCGCCACAGGCGTCAGCCCCTGCGACTCCAGCGACTCCAGCAATTGCTCCAGCGCCTTGGAGCAGGCGTTATGCTGCTCCACGAAGCGGTGGTTGCCCATCCGATAGGTTGCGCCCCCAACGACGCCCGCGACGCCCAGCCCCGGCGACGCCTCGAACGATTCCAGTGGCTGCGCCTGGACGCCTTGCTGCTGGCAGTAGGCGCGAATGGCGCGTGCAATCGGGTGCTCCGAATAGCTCGCGAGGCTGTGCGCGATGCGCAAGTGTGTATGGAGCGGGGTTCGGTCGAGGCTTTGTGCGCTTGCCACGCGCAGGTCGCCGTAGGTGAGCGTGCCTGTTTTGTCGAAGGCGAAGGCGCGCAGCCGCGCCGCTTGCTCCAGCACCGCCGCGCCCTTGACCACGACGCCCTGCCGCGCCAGCCCCGTCAGCGCGCACAGCAGCGTCACGGGGATGCTAATCGCCAGCGCGCACGGGCAGCCCAGCACCAGCAGCACCAGCCCGCGATAGAGCCACTCGCCAAACGGCGCGCCCATCAGTAGCGGGGGCAGCAACGCCACGCCCGACGCCAGCGCGAGCATCAGCGGGGTATACACCTGCGCGAAGCGGTCAATCAGGCGGTCTACCTGCGCCCGCCGTTCCTGCGCCTGCGCCACGACCCGCGCGATGTGCGCCGCCAGCGTGCTCTCCGCCGTCGTGCTTGCCTCCACCTCCAGCGAGCCGTGTAGGTTCAGCGACCCCGCATAGACCGTATCGCCGACCGCCTTCTCGACGGGCATGCTTTCGCCTGTAATCGGCGACTGGTCAACCGCCGACGCGCCTGCAACAACGACGCCATCGATGGGCACGCGCTCGCCCGGCGTGATGCGCACGCGCTGCCCGACGCGAATCTGCTCGACGGGAACCGTGCGCCAAGCGTTGTCGGCAGTCTGCACCGTCGCTTCGGCAGGGGTGATTTGGAGCGCGGCGCGTAGGCTCTGCTCGGAGCGTTCGCTGGCGCGCTGTTCCAGCAGTTCCGCCAGCGCATACAGCGTCAGCACGACCGCCGCCTCGCCCCACTTGCTCAGCGCGAGCGCGCCCGCGCTCGCCAGCGTCATCAACAGGTAGATGTTCGGGCGCAGGCGCACAAGCGCGTGCAGCCCCTGCCACAGCACCCCGCGCCCCGCCAGCAGTATCGCCGCGCCCGCCAGCACCATCGGCAGCGCGCCCTCCACCCCCAGCCATTCGGCGACCTCCGAACCAAGCGCCAGCGCTAAGCCGACGCTAATTATCCACGCCTGCCGACGCGCCGACTTGGATGCGCACGAACACGCCTGCCCCATACGGGGATTATACCACCGCACACAGCGGTATAATAGGCTATGCGCCGAAAACGCGCCCGCCGACAGCGAGGTATAATCCCCACGGGTGAGAGCATGACCAACCCGTTTCCTGGCATGAACCCGTACCTCGAAGACCGTGCGCTGTGGAACGACTTCCACGCCAGCGTGGTTATCTACATCCGCAACGCGCTTCAGCCCCACCTGCGCCCGCGCTATGTGGCGCGTGTGGAAGAGCGCGTCTACTTGGAGTTCGCCGCACGCGAGATCGTGCCTGATGTCGCCCTCTTCCGCCGCAAGCAACCCGACGCCAACGGCGGGGTCGCCGTGCTGGAACGCGAGTGTGATACCCCAGTTGTCCTGCAAGTGGACGAGGTTCCCCACACGGAGACCTTCGTGCAAATCTTCGACCGCCAAGACAACATGCGCTTGGTGACGGTGATTGAAGTGCTGAGTCCCTCCAACAAAGAGGCGCATTCCGACGGGCGCGCGCTCTACCTGCGCAAGCAGCGCGAGATTCTGCGCAGCGAGGTGAACTTGGTGGAGATTGACCTGCTGCGCGGCGGGGAGCATACGCTGGCTGTGCCGCACAAGTTGCTGCAGGCGAACGCGCCCAACGGCTGGCACTACTTGGTGAGCGTGAACTGCTGGTTCGAGCGGTCGATGTATTACTTGTACCCGCGCACGGTGCGCGAGCGGCTGCCTGTCATTCCCATCCCGCTGCTGCCCGACGACAAGCCTGCCAAGTTGGATGTGCAGGCGGTGGTGGAGCAGTGCTATGTAGACGGCGCGTATGCAGACACGATAGACTACCGCCGCGACCCGCCGCCGCCCGCCTTCAGTGAGGCAGACGCGCAGTGGATAGACGCCCTGCTGCGCGAGAAGGGGCTGCGGTAGCGCGGAGTGCCCCCTCTACGCATGCAGGAATCCCGCTGAACCCGCCGAATCCCGCGCCTATGCGCAGGCTGGTTGGATACGGCGTAGGGCTTCTGCTGGTGCTAAGCGTATGGGCGGACGGGGGCATCTCGCCGCTCGCCCCGCGCTATGAGGCGTCGCTGGAGCGACCGACGCGCACGCGCGGCGTCTACGCGATTCGCAATGTCACGGTTCACCCCATCACTACCCCGCCGATTGAGGGCGCGATGGTGCTGATCCGCGACGGCAAAATCGCCGCCGTCGGCAAAAACATTTCCATCCCGCGAGGCGCGACCGTCTACGACGGCAAGGGCAACCATCTCTACCCCGCGCAGATTCTAGGGCTGGCGCATCGGCTCGGCAGCATCGAAGTCGGCAAGGACGCGAACCTCGTGCTGGTCTCTGGCGACCCGCTGGACATCCGCAGCACGGTGAGACAGGTCTGGATTGCAGGGCGTCCGATTGAGATGACCAGCAAGCACATCCGCCTGTACGAACGCTACCGCAAGCGTCCGAAGTGAAGCCGCGCCCATTCCTCCAACCGCAGGCGCATCTCAGGATGCCAGTCGTGCCCGTGATCTTCGTAAATCAGTAGTCGCTTCGGCTGGGGCAGTGTGTCGTACAACGAAAAAACCACAGGCGCGCGGATGCCAGGGTCTTTCAGCGCAAGGCTCAGTTGCACGGGCGCACGCACATACGGCGCGTGGTTCACCGCATCGTAATACTGCAGCGTGCGTAGCAGCGCGCCGCGCGAGACGCCCGTTGCCTCCATGTAGTCCTGAAACTCCTTGATGGGGTAGCGCCACACGGTTCTGCCCAGCAGGTACTCCCAGTAGGTCAGCGCGGGCAACTCGGCGACGACGCATCGCGTGAGAGCGCACCACGCGCCCAGCATCACCGCCAGCCCGCCGCCCTGACTCAGCCCCGCCGCGACCAGAAAGCGCGAGTCGACCTCCGCTTGCGCTGCCAGGATGCGCACTGCCAGCAGGCTGTCCTGCACCAAGCGTCGGTAGATGTAGGTCTGGGGCGACTCGATGCCGCGCGTGAAGTAGCCGAGTTCAGGGCTGTAGGGCACATTCGGCTCCACCGCGTAGCCGTGCAGGTTGACCGAAAGCGTAATCAGCCCCTCGAAGGCGGTGTTCTCGTTGATGGGCACAGTGCCGACGCCGTAGCCTGGCAGGTACAGCACGGCGGGCGCAGGCAGAGATATGCCGCGTGGTACGGCGTACCAGCCCTCGCGTCCGCGCTTGTCGATACCCACCCAGCGCAGGCGGTACACCGTGTGCGTCGGCAGGTCGTCGCCCACCTGATGCACGCGCTCGAAGTGCAGCGGCGCGGACTGCGCCTCCTGCGCCGCCGCCTGCCAGAACGCCTCGAAGTCGGCGGGCGGCTGCGGTGTCTTTAGCGGTACGGCTGCCGTCTCCATCGGGGCTTACTCGAACACCGAACGCTCCACAGGCTCAATATGCAGCCCTGTGGTGTGCAGCCACGCGGTGGCGCGTTGAATCTCCTCGACGGGTCCCTCCAGCGCAACGAACGCCCAGCCCGCGTCCTCGTTGATGTTCGCTTTCAGGATGTTTACCTTCAGGTCGAACTCGCGCCCCAGCCGCCACAGCCACGGAACCTTCACCTGCTCAGGGTTCGTGGTCGCTATCGTCATGTGTACGGTGGTCATTCTGTCTTCTCCTTCTCGGCAAAGAGTGCGTCCATCATTTCGTAGGCGTAGCGCAAGTGCGGAATCACGATGGAGCCGCCGACGATTAGCGCGATATTCATCGCCTCGTGCAGTTCCTCGCGGGTTGCGCCCTCCTGCACGCAGCGGTCTAAGTGATAGAAGATGCAGTCGTTGCAGCGCAGCACCATCGAGGCGACCAGCCCCATCATCTCTTTGTATTTGACGGGGATGGCGCCGTCGGTGTACGCGCTGGCGTCCAGCGCAAAAAAGCGCTGGAACGGCTTGAACCCACTGCCCAGGATGCGCTCGTTCATCTCCTGCCGATAGAGGCGCGTCTCGGTGGGTTTGCGTTGCATCGGTAGGGAGTGTACCCGATGGCGTTGAGTCGTATTCGGATGCGTCGTGGTTAGCGCCGTTGCGTGCCCAAGCGCGTCGGTAGGTGGTACGCACGGGGCGTTCGGCGCGGTTGTGGCTGTTGGCGGACACAGGGTTTGATGGTCGCGATGGCGGAGAGTGGACGGATGTGGTACCGCCGATGCAACAGAGCAAGTCTGTGTCCTAAATTCCCCAACTGGTGTTGCTTATCGGTTGGTGGAGCGCGTCAACGAGTCGCGCGAAGGCACGTGTAGCAAGGAAAGCCCAAAGTACTGTGCTGCTGCCCAGTGCTGCCAGCAGTGTCCAGCCGCCGCGTGCGCCCGCCTTGCAGGTCAGCCATGTGCCCAGCCCCCACGCCCACACTGCGCCCATGAGAAGTGCCAGCGCTGTGAACGAATCCAGGTAGCGTATCAGCAGCGTTGTCAGCCACACGGGCACCAGCGCCAGTGCCGTGAGCGTTGCTGAGAGCAGCAATGTCAGCAGTCCAAACACAAGGCGTGACGCCACCAGCGAGTGACGCAGCCAGCTCAACGCCCCCACCCACTGGGGCAAGTCCCAACGCACCCCCGCGAAGGGACGGCTTGCAACTTGCGGTTTGATGCCCCGACGGCGCAGCTCGCGCAACACGCATAAATAGTGCGCCCGATAACGAATCGGGTGGATGTGAAAGTAAATATCCAGCAGCTCCTCGTCTGAGTAGCGCTGCAAGCGTTCGGCATACTGCTTGAGGTCAAACCACCACTGCGGCGCAATCACGACAAGAGTCTACCCTTTCAGCCCTGTGAGCGTGATTCCGCGCATATAGGCGCGCTGTGTCAGCAAAAACAGCAGCACCAACGGCGCGGTCACCACCGTTGCCGCTGCCATCAGCAGGTTCCACTGTTCCCCGTGGCGTCCCAGAAAGTATTGCAAGCCGACCGCCAGCGTGAACTTGCTGGCATCGTTGAGGTAGATCAACGGGTTCATAAAATCTGTCCATGCCCACACGAACGAGAAGAGCGCGACTGTTGCCACCGCGGGCTTCGCCAGCGGCACAACCAGCTGCCACAGAATCCTCCACTCGCTGCAGCCGTCCAGCCGTGCGGCGTCAATCAACTCCTGCGGCAGTGTTAGAAAGAACTGGCGCAGCATAAAAATCAGGAACGCATTCCCCAAAAACGCGGGCACTATCAACGGCAAGAAAGTATCTACCCAACCGAGCGTGCGAAACAGCAGAAACACGGGCAGTAGGGTAACTTGTGGGGGCAGCATGAGCGTGCTAAGCATCACCCAGAACCAGAAGGTGCGCCCGCGCCAGCGCATGCGCGCGAAGGCGTAGGCGGGCGGCAGGCTGCTCAACAGCGCACCCACAACACTTAGCCCCGCAATCAGCAGCGTGTTGCGCAAATACAACCCGAATGGGAAGGTTGCCAATGCATGCTGGTAATTCTCCCATGCAACGCGATTGGGAACCCAACGAATCTGTTCAGTAAACAGCTCGCTATCAGGCTTGAGGGAGGTGGAGAGCATCCACGCGATCGGTAGCATGTAGAGCGCAAGCAATCCCAAGATCACCAAGTGCGCGAGCGCGCATCGGATGCCTTGTTTCTCCATCGATTGCCTCCTGCGTGCCTCTCTGTGCGTGCATGGGCACTACCTCGAGCTGAATCACAGCTGTGTGCGCACTTTGCTCTGGCGGATGCTGTGCACCCTTCCCAGCGTGGGCTGGACGGCACGAGCGTGCAGGACAAACCTTCGAGGCAGGCGGTGTGGTTCCTGCTTGGAGCGTGTTCACCACACTATTTCGGACACCAGATTAGGCTCAAGGGGTTCTGGGTGGTATAGTGCGTTCCGAAACCTTGCCTTGTGCCGTCTCTACTGCCTCCACGCGCCCGTTGCGTAGCTTGTAGACTGTATCACAGTAGCGCAGCATTAGCGGATCGTGTGTAACTAGCACGACTGCACCGCTCCCGCGATACTGTTCCAGCAAGTCTAGCACATGCAGCCCTGTAGCTTGGTCTAGCGCCGCTGTTGGTTCGTCGGCGAAGATGACTTCAGGCTCCATCAGCAGGGCGCGCGCCACGCATGCACGCTGGCGCTCGCCGCCAGACAGCGCAGACGGCTGACGGTGTGCTTTGTCTGCCAGCCCCAGCTGCTCCAGCAGGGCTAAGGCGCGCTCATGGTAGGTGCGCGCATTGGGCGCGCCTACCACCACATTCTCCAGCACGGTCAGGTAGCCCAGCAGATACGGCTGCTGGAACACAAAGCCGAACCGCTCGCGGCGCATCGCACTGCGCTCCGCATCGGACGCCTCCGTGTAGCACCGCCCGCGATAGCGCACTGCGCCATGCGTAGGCAACTTCAGTCCGCTGAGCAAATACAGCAGCGAACTCTTGCCCGACCCTGACGGACCGACAATCCCCACAAACTCACTGGGACGCACCTGCAGGGTGATTGAGTCGACGGCGCGCACTTCGCGCTCGCCGTCCCGATAAATTAGCGACACACCTTGTGCCTCAATCAGTGCGGTCGGATTCATGCCGTTTCGCCTGTCGAATGGCGGTTAGCACTTCGTCGCCGTGCGCAGCGGGCTTGACCCTCGTAAATACATGATATACCGTCCCATCGGGCGCAATTAGGTAGGTGATGCGTTCCACACCCCAGAACTCCTTGCCGTACATGTGCTTCTTGCGCCACGCACCGTAAGCCTCGCTGACCACATGGTCAGTATCTGCCAGCAGTGGGAATGGCAATTCATATTTGTCGGCGAATTGGCGGTGACTCTGCACATCGTCTGCGCTAACGCCCAGCACCACTGCGCCTTCTTGTAATAGGTCTGCATGCACATCGCGGAACGAACACGCTTCTTGCGTGCAGCCGGGTGTCATATCCTTCGGGTAGAAGTAGAGTACCACCCAGCGTCCCCGAAAGTCGCTTAACCGTACCGCGTTGCCCTGTTGGTCAGCAAGGCTGAAGTCGGGAGCCGTTGAACCATGCGTTAGGATAGCCATAGCGCGCTAATTATACCGTCTGGTGGGGTATAATCGCGCTGCGCGAATGCGCGACAGGAGGCTAAATCAATGACACGAGTGTTTCGAGCAACAATATTCTGCGCGTATGCGCTGCTGAGTCTCAGCGCAGTAATCGCCCAAGAATACACCCTCAGGTTAAATGTCAAGGAGGGCGATACCTTCAAGTACCGAATGTCGATGGAGATTGACTTCGGCGGTCAGAATCTGTTAGCAACCACCACTGTCACGAACAAGGTGCTAAAAGTGGAGGAGAACGGGAACATTCAGATAGAATCTGCACAAAGTGAACTAATTGTCAAGTTTGGCGAACAAGAGATGCCGCAGCCTGCCCAACCTGCGACCAAGATGACCTTCAAGCCTAACGGCTCGCTCGTAAAATCGGACGGCAGTGATGGGATGATGCAACAGATGAATGCGGCGCAGATGATCTTCCCTGACAAGCCTGTCAAGGTCGGCGACAAGTGGAGCGAGACGGTCAAGAGCCCCAGTGGCGAACTGAAGGTCGACTATGAGTTCGTTGGCGTAGAGAAGGTCAGTGATGTCGAGGCTGTGAAGATTAAGGTCACGGCGCGTGCCGCTAACGGCAAAAAAGACGACGGCTACAGTGCAGAAGGCTTCACTTGGGTTGACCTCAAAACGGGGATGGCAATCAAGATGGAGTCCCGAATCAAGGGTATGCAGGTTGAGGGTGCGCCTATGCCCATTGAAGGAACGCTGAAGATGGAACTGGTGAATTAGCCCTCCGTTGTGCTGCATCCCTGTGCGCTACCGCCAGACCCCGTCCACCGTGGTCTGGCGGTAGGCGTACAACTCCTGCAGGGAGCATCGGCTTGCAGCGCGGGTGCTGCGCCTTGCGAATCGCCCGTAGGAGTATACCTGCTGTGTGGCGGACTCTGACATTGTAATTATTTTCTTGAATCAAGATGCGGCTGGTACAGAAAAAATCAAGCTGCTGGAGGAGGTGTCCAGCAGCTTGAGCGAACCGCCTTCTCAACGCTGGCAACGAGCGCAGCGCGTAGGTGGTTCAGCAAGTCACTGCTCCGTCCCGCAGCCGCGCCCTATGTCTTGCAGCAGCAGTAGGAGGTCGACATCGTCCACGATGCCGTCCCAGTTGATGTCTTCGCCGCCGTTCCAGGTCTGTCCGAAATGTTGTAGCAGTTGCAGCAAGTCTGTTTCGTCCACGCAACCGCTACCGTCTACATCGGAGAGGTACAGCGTGAGTGTTAGGGGGATTTCAGCTTCGCTGCGGCTGGGACTGTAGTCGGGGATGTCTTCGAGTTCATCGGTGATGCCGCCAGGGCAGTTGTACGGCGCACATGGGGGCTGAATGTTAGCAGGCACATTCCCCAAAGCCACCGTGCCCGAGATGGGGCTACCGACATATCCCAGTCCTTGCACGCGACAGTTGAAGTCGACCTGTAATGGCTGCCCACTGAGACGGATGCGTGGGTTGTTGAGAATCCTCACCAGTGTTCCCAGAGTGAGCGTGCTGCCTGATAGGGTGGCATGGCGCAGTTCGTAGTGGAGGTGTGGTCCCGTCGAGTAGCCTGTGCTGCCCAGCCGCCCTATTGGCGTTCCTGCTTCCACGACGGTTCCGTTCTGCTGCAGGAAGTAGTTCAGGTGCGCGTACAGAGTGGCGTAGAAGGTGTTTTCTGGTGTTCCTGAGGGGCGTACAGAGCTGACCACAACAACATAGTTGCCGTAGCCGCCGCAGTTACTACGGTTGAACACGCGCCCTCTATGCGAGGCTAACATCGGTCGGTTGCAGTCTTCTAGCCAGCCAGTGACATAGTTGCAAGTGGACCGTGCCCCTGACGCGCGGTTGAAGTCCACCGCGAATTCGACACCGCTTCGGGTGTGCCCGTCGTAAGTAGACGGCTGATAGAGCTGCCCAGCGGGCCAGGGCGCTACGAGACCGCTTAGGAACTGGTTCTCGTCAGTTGGCGGCGAGCCAGAGTAGACCACTCGGAGATTGAATACTTGTGAACTCAGCAGTTGGAGACTAATCGTCCGGGTGGAGTAGCTTGTGCCGTTCACTTCCCATCGGACGAAGCGCGCCCCATCGAAAGCGATTTCGGGTGCAGTCAGCGACACAGACCCGCCAGAAAGGTAAACAAGAGTTGCTGGCAGAGTCACATTCGGCGCACCGATATTCAGATCTGCAGGGGAAACTTGTACACTGACGCCCGAAGTGCCAGAGGCTTGTAGGTTCAAGGTTGTCTTCGTCTGCACCTGCACCATAGTGAGGTAAACACCTGCGCCCAACATACTCTCTGCTGACCATCCGATGACGCCGTCCGACCAACGAATTTTCCACCAGACCGTGTTGCTGCTCGTATTGTTGTGAACTTCAAACGCCCAGCCGACCGAACCTGCAGGTTTCGAGGTGATAACACCGAACTGTGTTCCAGGTCCAGTACGCACATTCAGTGATGTTGCGTCAGGACCAACTCTCACAAGGTACGCCTCTGGCGCGGTGACATTCGGAAAGACCGAACGCCCCGCCAGCGTGACGAGGTAGCTTGTTCCACCTGTGCCGATGGCTGTCCATCCTTCCCAGCCGTTTGGCCAGCGCGTAGGAAGTCGGTAGTGTCCTTCGCAGAATTGGGAACTACCTAACACAACGCCACCGACACCTGAAGAAAGGGTTCCGATTGGGGTTCCGCAGGGCACTTGTCGACGCACTATGAGGTTGTTTCCTGCAGCGGTGACTCCAACACGTGTACCGCTTGTCTGCGCCACTGCAACGCAGAGCAGCGTAAGGCTCACTCCGAGTCCGCAGATTCTGTGCATAAGCGTGCCTCCTTTTGGTATCTGGGAAATTAAGAATTTTTCCCAGTAGTACCTCGTCATTGTATACCCCATCGGGAACGAATTTGTCAACCCCCTGAGGCGCATGCGCCAACACATCGTTTACACCCGCCCCTGCTCCCTATCCTCTACCCGCACTTGAAAAAAAGCAGGCGCACCTCCTGTAGAATCTCTTATGCAACACGCACAACAGGAGGCACGCCAACGATGGAACTTACCTATCAGGAGGTATACCACATGAACCCCGTCCAAGCACGCAAACGCATCATCCACATCTACCAACAGACCCAAAACTACTGCGAAACCGCACGACGATGCCACACCTCCCCACAACTCGTGCGCAAGTGGGTCAAACGCTACCGACAATACGGCGAGCAAGGACTGCACGACCTGCCCAAAACCCCCAAACGCCAACCCAGAAAAACCGACCCCGACATAGAGCAGCGTGTGCTGCAACTCCACCAAAAAACCCACTACGGACGCCAACGCCTCGCCCGACACCTCGCCCAACACGGCATTCACCTCTCCCCCAACACCATCCGACACATCCTGAAACGCCACGCACCAGCAACCAGCCGTCCCCGCAAACAGCGCCGTCGCTTCTATCCTGCGCACTGGGCGTGGGAGAGCCAAGAACCGTTTACGCTCATCCAAGCCGATGTCAAAGACATCTACGACAAGGGCACGCTCGGCACCGAACGCTGGGATCCCCTGCGCAAGCATCGCCTCCCCCGCTATCAGTGGACTTTCCTTGAAAGTCGCACGCGGCTGCGCCTGTTGGCGTTCAGCCGTGAGATTTCCACGCTGCACGGGATGGCGTTTTTGAGTTTGGCAGTGAGTTGGCTGCGGCTGTGCGGGGTGCCGACCGAAATGACGATTCAGACCGACTGGGGTGAAGAATGGGGCGGGTCGAACCCTGACAAAATCGCTCGCTTGGAGGCAGAGTTTTTGCGTCCGTTGGGGGCGCAGTTGGGGCGCATTCCGTTGGGGCGCAAAGAGTATAATGGTCGTGTGGAGCGCAGTCATCGGACGGATGACGAGGAGTTTTACTTGCCGTGCGTGTTCTCGTTGGACACGGTGGAGGCGTTTTTGGGCGCGGTTTTGGGTGGGTTGTGTGATTACCGCTACGCGCGTGTGCATTCGGGTTATGGGATGGCGGGTCGGACGCCGTATGGGTGTTGTGTGGCGTTGGGTTTTTCGGGTTCGGAATATGTAGGTTTGATGCCTGTAGTGTTATTGGACAATATAGTGTTAGACTAGTCGCGTCACGGCGTTCCAGCTGTCAACGATGTGTTGGCCCATTACATGACCCCCTTGACTTTTTCGCGTGCGATTGGTTATAATATGGCTCGCTGGGGCGTAGCCATATTTGGCGCACGCTGGAGGTTCATCGCAGATTATGAACCGCACCCTATACGAGCGTGGTATTGCACGCGGGATGAGGCACACGAAGCGACGCCGTAAGCGGCGTTGTGAGTTAACCTGAAACGCGCCCGATGAGGCGCACGAAGCCTCTCCACCCCGCGTGCGAGAGGCTCATTTTTACGCTCCAGCGTAGGAGGCGTCTTTATATGCCGACAATTAACCAGTTAGTACGGAAGGGTCGTAAGCCGAAGATTCGGAAGACGAAGTCGCCCGCGCTGCAGGCGTGTCCGCAGCGGCGGGGCGTCTGCACGATTGTGCGCACGATGACGCCCAAGAAGCCGAACTCCGCCCTGCGGAAGGTCGCGCGCGTGCGCCTGACCAACGGCATTGAAATCACGGCGTACATTCCTGGAATCGGGCACAACCTGCAGGAACACTCGGTCGTGCTGGTGCGCGGCGGGCGCGTGAAAGACCTGCCCGGCGTGCGCTACCACATCATTCGCGGCACGCTCGACTGCGCAGGCATCGAGAAACAGCCCACCACGCGCAACCAAGACCGACGCATGCAGGGACGCTCGAAGTACGGCTCTAAACGACCCAAGGACGCCAAGAAGAAGTAAGGAGAACTGCGTATGCCCAGAAAAGGTCCCGTTCCTAAGCGTGTGGTGTTGCCCGACCCTGTGTACGATAGCGAGTTGGTCGCCCGCTTCGTCAATCGCATGATGAAGGGCGGCAAAAAAGCGGTCGCCGAGAGCGTGTTCTACAAGGCGATGGAAATCGTCGAGCAAAAAACGGGCAAGCCAGCGATGGAGGTGTTCGAGCAAGCCATCGAAAATGTCGCCCCGCAGGTCGAAGTGCGCCCCCGTCGAGTGGGCGGTCAGACCTACCAGGTGCCGATGGAGGTGCGCGCCGAACGCCGACGCTCGCTGGCAATCCGCTGGATTGTAACCTCACTACAACGCAAAAAACAGGGGCGACCCGCGCACGAACGGCTGGCGCAAGAGATTATCGACGCCTACAACAAAACCGGCGGCGCGTACAAAAAACGCGAAGACACCCACCGCATGGCGGAAGCGAACCGCGCGTTCGCCCACTATAGATGGTAAGGAGGCAACAATCATGGCGCGACAGCACCCGTTAGAGAAGACGCGCAATATCGGCATCGCCGCGCATATCGACGCGGGCAAAACAACCACGACCGAGCGAATCCTGTACTACACAGGGCGCATCCATCGAGTCGGCGAGGTTCACGAAGGAACCGCCACGATGGACTGGATGGAGCAAGAGCAGGAACGCGGCATCACCATCACCTCCGCTGCCACCACCTGCTTCTGGAAAGACCATCGCATCAACATCATCGACACGCCAGGCCATGTGGACTTCACCGTTGAGGTGGAACGCTCAATGCGCGTGCTGGACGGCGCTGTCGCCATCTTCTGCGCGGTGGGCGGCGTACAGCCCCAATCCGAAACCGTCTGGCGGCAAGCCAACCGCTACAAAGTGCCCCGCATCGCTTTCATCAATAAGATGGATCGCGTCGGGGCGGACTTCTTTAGGGTGGTGGAACGCATCCGCGAACGGCTGAATACCAACGCCGTGCCCGTGCAAATCCCCATCGGGCAGGAAGAGAATTTCGTGGGCGTCGTCGACCTGATCCGCATGCAGGCGGTCTACTGGCTCGACGAGAAGGGCAACCAGTACGAGTATCGCGACATCCCTGCCGAGTTGCAGGCGCAAGCGCAGGAGTGGCGCGAGAAGATGATCGAAGCCGCCGTCGAGATGGACGACGAGCTGATGGAGCGCTATCTGGAGGGCGGCGAGATCAGCGCGGACGAAATCCGACGCGCCCTGCGCAAAGGCACGCTGCAGTTCAAACTCGTGCCCGTGCTGTGCGGCTCCGCCTACAAAAACAAGGGCGTGCAACTGCTGCTCGACGCCGTGGTGGACTACTTGCCCTCGCCCGTGGACATCGGCGCGATCAAAGGTGTCCACCCCGATACGCACGAAGAACTGGAGCGGCTGCCCTCCGACGACGAACCCGTGTGCGCACTCGCCTTCAAAATCCAAAACGACCCGTTCGTCGGCAAGCTGACCTATGTGCGGGTCTACTCCGGCAAAATCAACAAAGGCTCCTACATCTTCAACGCCACGAAAGACACCCGCGAGCGCGTCGGGCGTATCCTGCAGATGCACGCGAACCGCCGCGAGGACATCGAAGAGGCGTTCACAGGCGACATCGTGGGCATCATCGGGTTCCAGCAGACCACCACAGGCGACACGCTCTGCGACCCGAACCACCCCATCCTGCTGGAGCCGCCGCAGTTCCCCGAACCCGTCATCTCGCTCGCCATCGAGCCGAAAACCAAAGCTGACCAAGACAAACTCGCCAACGCGCTGCAACGACTCGCCGCGGAAGACCCTACCTTCCGAATCTCCACCGACCACGAGACGGGGCAGACGATTATCTCTGGGATGGGCGAGTTGCATCTGGAGATTATTCTGGATCGCCTCTACCGCGAGTTCAAGGTGGAGGCGAATCAGGGACGCCCGCAGGTCGCCTACAAAGAGACCATCCGCACGCCCGCCAAAGCCGAAGGCAAGTTCGTGCGTCAGTCGGGCGGGCGCGGACAATACGGGCACTGCGTCATCGAGATTGAACCGGGCGAGCAGAACTCGGGCATCGTGTTCGAGAACAAAATCGTCGGCGGCGCAATCCCACGCGAGTTTATCCCCGCCGTCGAGTCGGGCATTCGTGAGGCAGCCGACGCAGGCGTAATGGCGGGCTACCCCGTCGTCGATGTCAAGGTGCGCCTCGTCGACGGCTCGTTCCACGAGGTCGACTCCAGCGAGATGGCGTTCAAAATCGCAGGCTCCATCGCGTTCAAAGAAGCCGTGAACCGCGCTAAGCCCGTGATTCTGGAGCCGTACATGGAGCTGGAGGTCACTACGCCTGACAACCATGTGGGCGATGTGATTGGCGACCTGAACTCGCGCCGCGCCCGCATCGAAATGATCGAACCAGGCGTTGGCGGCACGCAGGTCATCAAAGCTGTGGTGCCCCTCGCCGAAATGTTCGGCTACGCCACCACTTTGCGCTCCCTGACGCAGGGACGCGCTACCTATACCATGCACCCCTCGCACTACGAGGAAGCGCCCGCGCAGGTCGCGCAGAGCATCATCGAGCGCAAACGAGCGCTCCAAACCACACGAGCATAGGAGGAGAGAACCATGGCACGACAGAAGTTTGAGCGCACGAAACCACATGTCAACATCGGCACCATCGGACATGTTGACCACGGCAAAACCACACTCACTGCCGCCATCACCCGCGTCCTCAGCAAAAACAACCTCGCCGAGTACCAACCCTACGACCGCATCGACAGCGCACCCGAAGAGCGCGCCCGCGGCGTGACCATCAACATCTACCACGCTGAGTACCAGACCGAAACCCGCCACTACGCCCATGTAGACTGCCCCGGACACGCCGACTACATCAAAAATATGATCACAGGCGCGGCACAAATGGACGGCGCAATCCTCGTCGTCGCCGCCACCGACGGTCCGATGCCCCAGACCCGCGAACACATCCTGCTGGCGCGTCAGGTGAATGTGCCAGCGATTGTGGTGTTTATGAACAAGGTAGATATGGTCGACGATGAGGAGCTGTTGGACTTGGTGGAGTTGGAGGTTCGGGAGCTGCTGAGTAAGTACGGCTTTCCCGGCGACGAGGTTCCTGTGATTCGGGGCAGCGGGCTGCAGGTGGTGGAAGCTACCGACAGCGAGGACTGGAGCAAGGGCACGAGTAATCGCTGGATCAAGGCGATATGGGACTTGATGGACGCGGTGGACAGTTATATTCCACTGCCGCAGCGGGAGTTGGACAAGCCGTTTTTGATGGCGGTGGAGGATGTGTTCACGATTACGGGTCGTGGCACGGTGGCGACGGGTCGCGTGGAGCGTGGCGTGCTGAAGACGGGCGAAGAGGTGGAGATTATCGGTTTTCGGGACGAGACGCGCAAGACGGTGGTGACGAGTATTGAGATGTTTCGGAAGATTTTGGACACTGCGGAGGCAGGCGATAATGTGGGCTTGCTGTTGCGCGGTGTGGATCGGGACGATGTGGAGCGTGGGATGGTGATTGCCAAGCCTGGGAGTATCAAGCCGCATAAGCACTTCAAGGCGGAGGTGTATGTGTTGCGGAAGGAGGAGGGCGGTCGCCACACGCCGTTTGTGTCGGGGTATCGTCCGCAGTTTTATTTTCGGACGACGGATGTGACGGGTGAGATTAAGTTGCCCAGTGGTGTGGAGATGGTGATGCCTGGGGATAATGTGAATATGGAGGTGATGTTGGTGTCTCCAGTGGCGATTGAGTCTGGGTTGCGTTTTGCCATTCGTGAGGGCGGTCGCACGGTGGGCGCAGGCGTCGTCACGGAGATGCTGGACTAAACGCGCGCATGCAGGTCGGGGCGGATGGGGTATAATCCCCCTCCGCCCTCGATTCTGGAGGAGAGGACGATGAAAC
>Ga0308421_1000541_pt1 | contig 22178 bp, 18 predicted proteins | sample HotsprSampleMS60_FD_203673 | JGI IMG/M metagenome (GOLD analysis project Ga0308421, IMG submission 203673) | Hot spring phototrophic mat microbial communities from Mushroom Spring, Yellowstone National Park, Wyoming, United States - 20090730_MS60 ...
GTGCTTGCCAGTGCCGCGACTTCGTTTTTGTTAGGCATTGAGCCGGTGCTGGGTGTTTCGGTCAGCGATCGCGTCTTGCGCGCTTTGATTACCCTGGCTATTGGTTTGTCTTTCTACCTGACTGTCGCGATTTATCCTTCATCCCATGCCGAACTGCGCTCTGCCCTGCGATGGATGTTCATCGGTTTTAGCCTGGCTTTCGTATGGGGTTCTTTGCAGACCGTTTACATCCTTCATTTCAACCGCTCCTATTTCGATCTGCTCAATCACCTTCAGAAAGCCTTTTCCCTGCGCAAACTCTTTCCAACTCGCATTTCAGGCCCAACCTATGAGCCAAACTGGTTCGCTGAGCAGATCAACTTGCTGCTCATCCCTTGGTTACTGGCATCCGTACTCAGTGGTCGCTCGATCTTTCCCTGGCGTTGGCGAAACTTCACCATCGAATGGTTGCTGCTTGCCTGGGCTGTGATCCTGATTGCGTTTACCTTTTCGCGCGCCGGATATGTTAATCTGGCTGTGCTTCTCCTGACGGCGCTGATCCTGTGGCGCTGGCGTCTTTTCAGCCAACGCGGTCTCTCTCTTTTCAAAACCATTAGCCGCCTGGCACTGGAAGCGCTGCTGGTGTTGGTTTTGTTTGTCGGCATGGCGTTTGGGGTGGGGCGGAAAAATGATTTCTTTGCTCGCATCTGGACCTACTGGATCGAGAATCAAGACACCAGCTTTGAGCGGTTTTTGTATTACATCGGTTTCAACGCCCGGCTGACCTACAGCGCCACGGCGTTTAACACGTTTCAGGCCTACCCCGTACTTGGCGTGGGACCGGGCAATTATGCCTTTTTCTTTGAGAAGATGTTGCCCGATCAGCCCCTGGCGCCCACACCGGAACTGCTGCGCATCATCTCACCTGAAGAGGGAAGCAACCGGCTGATCACGCCCAAGAATCTGTTTCTGCGCATTCTGGCGGAAAACGGCCTCATTGGCTTGGGAGGCTTTCTCGTCTTTCTGATCGCCCATTTCGGTATTGCGCTCTATCTCTGGCTATCGCCCCAGAAAGAGGAACAATTCTGGGGAATGGCTGCCCTCTTAGGGCTGGTTGGTTTGCTGGTGGCGGCCTTTTCGTTTGACTCCTTTGCCCTGCCGAATATGTGGGTGCTGCTGGGTTTGATTGCGGCGGCTGCATTTCTGGCTCGGACGCAATCAGTATTCCTGGCGCGTTCGGACGAGTAGCAACCGGTAGGGGTCTTTGGGGTAGTAATGAAGGATATTGCGATCCTGAAAGGTATCTGCCAAAGCCTGATCGGTGTTAGGACCGATGGAACGCACAATGACAAACGGCGAATCGAGAAAGGGCGAGCTAAGTTCCAGCAAGGCGCCGTATTCTGTCCAATGGTCGGGGTGCACAATTACCAGAGCTGGTGTTAGCGCCTGGGCTTGGTCGGTCAGAAAGGGGCGCAGGCGGCTGGCGGTCACGCCATATAACCCAAACAGACCTCCGAGGCGGAGCGGGGTATAAAAGAGCAGATTGGCGGCTACGGCAAGAGCAAGCCCAGCCGTGGCAAGCAAGCGGCGCGCTTTTTGCCATCCGTGGTGCGGGACATAGGCGGTGGAAGGCGTCATGGGCAAACCGGCCAGCCACGCAAAACCGACTGCGCTGAGCATCACCGCGCTATGCAACCCCTCAAAATAGTAACGCGGTCCTAACAAAGCTGAGCCAATCCAGTAAAACAGATAGACAAAGAGCAAAGCCGGCAAGACGAACAAGGCCGGCAAGGCATGCCAAAGCCGTCTCCAGAGCACCCCAAGCAAGCCAAAGGGAATCAGCACCCACGAAACCTGCCCCCAACCGAATAGGTCATGCCGGCCAAACCACAGGCTATATTTCAGGTTGATCCAAGCCTGACGCAGGTTATGGCCGCCCTCCACGCGCCCATAGCCGGGTCCAAACCCTACTTTGTCATATTCCCACCACAGGGTATAGGGATTGAGCAGTGGATCGCCGCTAACAGCGTACTGCCAGAGTAAAAGCATTGCCGCGACCAGCGCGGCCAGCAGAGCAAAGCCAATCAGACGCCAGCGTCTCTCTCGGTCGCCGCTCCACAGCAGCCAAAGGGCATGAATGACAAATGGTAGAGCAACCCCTACCGCGGTTAAGGGGCGCGTGAGTGCCAGCAGCCCAAGGCTGAGTGCGCCAACCAGGGTTGGCAAACCGATCGGCAAGCCGCGCTCGGCCGCCCCTCCCTGAAAAACATCCAACCAGGCCAGTGCGAAAGCTAAGGTCAGGAAAAGCCCGAAAGGATGCGACAATAAAGAGCCACTGTTCATCCAGAAAAACGGGGAGGTGAGGGTCAAAGCCAGGCTGAGCAAGCCAACCGGATTGCCGAACAGCCGTCCTGCCAGCCGATAAATTAACCAGAGCGAACAACCAGCCAGGAATGGATTGACCCAGGCGCGCACTCCCAGACGCACGCCCAACGAGAGCATGGCTGGCCAACCAGGCGGATATTTGCCAAAGCGCTGCCCTTGATAATCCACGACAAACGGCACCAGGAAGGCTTTCTCATAAGGCGGAGAAGGCACAGTTAGTTTGCCGCGCGCCATCACCTGGGCTTGCCAGACATACGCCATTTCATCCTCGATGTGCGGGACGGCCTCAAATACGCTCAGGGTTACCCGATAGGCGATCACGAAGCCGACCAGACTGAGCAGCAAAGCCAGGCGATCGCTCCACGAAAGACGGTTAAACTGGGCAGCAAAGGTCAAGCGCATAGAGCCTGCAATCCTTGAAGTCAGATCTTTGTTGCCATCCGAGCGGAGGAATACAGCGCGGAGTGAGTCTAGTTCTCTGGCACAGCGCCAACAGCCTGTAGAGCAGCTAGAGCCTGTACATGCAGGATGCCATTGGAGGCCAACACGCCTCGATTGTTGCGCAATGTGCGCCCTTGCGAGAAATCTAACGGTTTACCGCCCAAATCGGTAATTTTTCCCCCCGCTTCTTCCAGGATCAGGCTACCGGCAGCCTGATCCCAGATCTTCTCCCGATAGTCCATTTTGCCTGGTGTGAGCAAGCGGAGGTAAAGTTCTCCCTGTCCATCCGCCAAAAGGGCATATTTGGCTTGACTGTCCAGGCGCAGCGGTGCAGTTTGAAGGTGTAGAAAAGCGGCGAAGGCTTCAATTCGTTCGGCGTCGGTATGACCGCTTTCAAAGGAACGCAATAAGCGCGCCTGACGGATGTCGGTTTGGGGTGAGACCTGAAGGCGTCGATAGGTTTGAGGGTGTTTTAAGGAGGTCACCCAGCTTCCCTTGCCTCGGATAGCAACCAGCAAAGCGCCTTCTCCATCAGCTTGTGGGCGGCAATCGGGGTTAAGTTTTGGACATCCCAAAACGCCCAGCTTTACTTCGCCATCTTCAATTAATGCCAGGGCGATGGCATATTGATCGCCGCGTAAAAAACCTTTGGTGCCATCCAGAGGGTCAAGCGTCCAAAAGCGACCTGTGGCGGGGGCGTTGCCGCTTTCGATCCACTCACAAACCCGCTCTGGATCGGCCGTCGCTTCCACCAAGCGTACATATCGGGTGACGAGCTGGAGTGCTTCGCTTGATTGCGGGTGATGGAGCAAACCGCTCTCCTCTTCGGCCACCAGTTTGTCTTGTGGATAGGCGCGTTGTAAAGCGGCTGCCACAACCGCCTGCGAAGCATAGTCTGCTACCGTGACCGGAGAACGATCCTCTTTGGTCAGGGCCGCAGAGAGCATTTCCTTTTCAATTTGCGCCGTCAACAAGGCAGCCTGACGGGTTGCCTCCAGAGCAAATTGAACTTCGGGAGTCAACTCAAACATGGTTCATCCTTTGTTCTGGTTTTCGAGAATGCCGTGTAAGTCATAGGGCATGGCGCTGAGAATGCGCACGGGCACGATTTCCCCGATTGGTGCTTCACCTTCGATCAAAGTTAGCCCATCGATCTCTGGGGCATCCCGGTAGGTGCGTCCAACGGAAATTAACTGATCGACTGGGTGTCCGTTTTGCCCTTGCACCGTTCCCTGCCCTTCGATTAGCACCTCCAGTTGCTTGCCGATCAACGACTGGTGGATCTGTAACGAAATCTGTTGTTGAGTTGCCATCAATCGTTCCCAGCGTTCTTGCTTCACCTCAGCCGGCACGGGATCACCCAAGACTTCACTGGCGGTGCCCTGTTCGAACGAGAAGGGGAACACGCCTACATGGTCAAAGCGCATCTCTTTGACAAAGTCTAGCAGGGTTTCAAACTCTGCTTCTCCCTCGCCAGGATAGCCGACGATGAAGGTTGTTCGCAGGGTCAAACCCGGTATCTGGTGGCGCATCGTTTCGAGGGTGCGAATCACCCAATCGATATTTGCGGGACGACGCATTGCCCGCAAAATCGCTGGATGGGCATGTTGCAAAGGCAGATCCAGGTAGGGCAATACCTGAGCCTTGCTTGCCATGATCTCGATCAAGCGATCGCTGACTGCGCCAGGATAGGCATAGAGCAGACGAATCCAGGGGATTTCTGGCACTTGCGCCGTAAGCGCTTCGAGTAACTGTGCCAGGCCATCTTTCATTCCCAGGTCCGAACCGTAATCGGTGGTGTCCTGAGCAATCAGTACTAGCTCCTTGACTCCTTGAAGGGCAAGGCGGCGCGCCTCTTCGACTAGAAGTGGAAGCGGGCGGCTGACGGCTGGGCCTTTGATGAGTGGGATGGCACAAAAAGCGCACGGGCGGCGGCAGCCATCGGCAATTTTTAGATATGCGCTGGCGCCTTGTACCGCGGCGCGGAGGATGCTGGGCGGTTCGGCGTGAGCGGTCAGCGTTGGAGCATACAGGGCAGCGACTCCCTGGCGGGGCGGTGAGGCGGGGTGTCGATCCTGGTTGCGCAACTGGCGAAGCAATTGCACGATATCCATCCAGCGCCGCGTGCCCAGAATGCCATCCAGCCCAGGCACCTGCCGGGCAACCTCTTCACCATATCGTTGGGTCAGACAACCGGCCGCAATTAACCATTGCCCTTTGCGTTTGCGTTTGGCAAGCTCGCGCAGGGTGCGAAGGGACTCCTGGCGGGCAGGTTCGATAAAGCCGCAGGTGTTGACCAGGAGGACCTCGGCGCGGTTGGGTTCATCGATTGCGGTAAATCCCTCTTGATCGAGCAATTGCGCCATTGAAGAGGAATCAACCGTGTTCTTGGCGCAACCGAGCGAGATGAGATGATAGGTGTTGGGTCGGATTGCGGACATAAAGTTCCTTTATGGAGTCGGGAATGGAGACGAAGTAGCCGTAGGGAGGGGAGTACGGGTTGGGCGCGGTGTCAGAGTCGGGCGCGGGGTTGGGCTGGGTCGCAGGGTGCGCGTCGCTGTCGGGGTGATGGTAGCCGTCGGCAGGAACACTCCCTCAGCCGTGAAGACGCGCGTGACTACTTCGCCAACGCTGCCCAGGATGCCCAGGTCTTGTTGGTTATAAATAACCTTTAATGCGGCTGCATTGCCGCTTTGAATCTCAATTTTTTCCTCGCCGTTGTATTCAAAGATGCCCCCCGGGGTGATGCGCCCGTTGTACAGCTCCTTCCCATCTACCAACACGCGCAGCCAGGCGCGTTGTTGGGCAGAGATGATCACTTGCACCTTCGCGGTGGTGACAGGGTTGAGTTTCTCGGTCGGAATCACCTGTGCTTCACCAGCCTGAGGGCTGACCGTACTCGACAACTGCGCTTGTTCCTCTGCGCCAGCGTTGGGATTGGGGACTTCGAGCAGGAGGGTTGGCGTGAAAGTCGGTGAAATTTCTGTGGCAGTGGCAAGCCCCGATTCTTCAATGGCGAGCAGGGCTTCTGCTACGGAGAAAGGGGTTGGAGTGGGAGGCAGGCTGGCGCGGGTGCGCATTACGCTGGAGAAACCCCAAACGACAAAAACCAGCGTTCCAATCGAAAGGATTGCCATCACGATAAACTCAAATGACCACAACCAGCTATACGATCGTCCGCGGGCGGGTTTGGCTTCGCCGCTGCGGCGGCGCGGTTGCCTGTTTTGCCGCCCAGCTAACTGAGCCTGCAAAGCATCGGCGTAGCGCAACAAAACGGCGTCGGCATTCAAGCCCAAAAAAGAGGCGTAGATTAGCAATAACCCACGCCCTTGCTGCTGAGAAGCAAACTGATCAAAACGTCCTTCTTCCATATATCGAATGTGATGAGGGCGCAAATGTGTTTGCTGCTCTACTTCTTCTATGCTCAAGCCCAGATGGTGACGAATGCGACGCAGTTCTGCTCCGATCTGGCTGTAAATGGCTTGTGCAGTCTCGTTTGGGGATCGGGAAACCGCCGCAGGCGATGGGGAGGAAAGAGAAAAGTTATCCGCCTGGCGGTTGGCGGCAGCTTCTTCGATGGCAGGGGATGACCCTCCGTCATGCGGCAGGACGGGCGGGGATGCAGAGGAGGTTGTGGTATGAGGGACGGAGGAAGGCGTGGCAGTCGTCGCAGGCTTGGCTGGCTGATCGAACTGACGGAGCAACGCCTCGCTATCCAGGCCCAGCAACCCGCTGTAAACGCGCACAAAGCCACGCGCCTGAAAGCGCGAAGGCAATTTCTCCAACTCATCAGCTTCTAACGCTTCCAGATAGTGTGGCTTGATGTGAGTCTCTTTCGAGACTTGTTCAAGGCTCAAGCCGCGGGCAAGGCGGGCAGTGCGCAATTGTTGACCAACGCTCTCGTTCATCACTTCGGATTATGATAACAGAAAAGCGGGCGGTTGTGACTACCTACTACCCCAAGTTGGCTTGGGAACTGGGTAGAAAACCGTCCATGAATGAGGAGATCGAATAAACGAAAGACAGCGCTATTCGTGCATTGGTGGAATATTTGTGGACGGTCTGCCCAGCCATGTAGAGCCTGTGGTAGTTAATTGCGAAAACACGAAAAAAGGGTAACAACCTACCATCACAAATCGTGTTGATCATTTGCTGAGAAAACCGTCCATGAATGAATAGATCGAGTAAACGAATGACAGCGCTATTCGTGCATTCGTGGAATATTCGTGGACGGTCTGCCCTGCCATGTAGAGCCTGTGGTAGGTAATTACAAAAAAGGACATATTTGGGGCAGGTCATGATAACACTCCACTTCGCAGCAGAGACTGGCATGGTTTGATAACCGTCTATTCTGTGCGGCGCACTTGAGGCGCTTTGATCCAGACCAGCACGGAACAAAAACCTAACAGGGTTGCGGCAACCATCACCGTCAGTGGCTCTCCAATGATAGTCGCCAGTGAGCCGGCAAATAAAGCCCCGAGGGGCATTAACCCAAAGAAGGATAGCGAATAAATGCTCAAGACTCGCCCGCGCAATTCGTCAGGTGTTTGCGTTTGGACCATCGAATTAGAATTGTTCATGTAAATCATCAGGCTCAGGCCGATGACTACCAAGGCGAGCAGGGAAAGCGGCAACCAGCGGATCAAGGCAAAGCCAAAAAGCGCCAGCGGAAAAGCAAAAGTGCCGAGGTTAATTAACTTTCCCCGTATTGCCCGCTGAGCAAGAGAAGCAGTGAGCAATGCCCCGATCATTGCTCCAACCCCTCGGGCCGATTGCAGCCAGCCATTGGTTGTAGCTCCTCCACCCAATACCTTTACTGCCCAGGCTGGCATCAGGGTTACAAAGCCCATGCCCAAAAAACTAACCGCCGCCAGATACCATACCAGGGTTCGCACAACCGGATCTGAACGGACAAAGCGGAATCCCTGGCGGATGTCATCTAGCGCCCGCCCGTGCGGAGCGCTTTTGGGTGTGGCGCTTAGCCGCATTCGCGCCAGCGCCAGGATGGCGGCGATGAAAGAAACGGCGTTGATCGTGAAGCACCAGGCAGGACCTAAGGCAGCGTAAGCCATTCCGGCGACAGCCGGGCCTACCGCAGTGGCAGCATTGAACATGGTCGAGTTGAGCGCCACAGCGTTGGTTAAGTCTTCACGGGGGACTAACTCTAAAACAAAAGCCAGGCGTGCTGGCGCATCAAAAGCATTTGCCGTCCCTAAGAGAAAAGTCAAAAGAATAATATGCCAGGATTGCACCCTTCCCGCAAAGGTTAAAAACGCTAGGATGGCGGCTAAGACCATCATGAAGCTTTGGGTGAGAATGAGCATTGTCCGCCGCGGCACCCGGTCTGCGATTAGCCCTCCATATAAGGTGAATAACCAGGTGGGTATGCCATTGGCAAAACCTACATAACCAAGATACGCCGGCGAGGCAGTCAATTCATAGACCAAAAAGCCCTGCGCAGTGGTTTGCATCCACGTCCCCACTAAAGAAACCAGTTGCCCAAAGAACCACAAGCGATAATTGGGATGCCGTAAGGCTGCAAATGTCCCCCCGAAACGAAGGTGTGTCCGTTCAGGTGAAAATGCTACCGCCAAAGGGCGTGAGGGCAAAGTCAATTTCCTCATAATGGCTGACGGCCAGCGTAGCCGGCATCAATTTCATGCCAATAACGGATTTCGTCTTCCCCAAATTGCCAGCATAAATACACCTCTCTACCATCTCGCCAGTGTGGGAAATCGATCAACCCTTGATTGATGTCTTTGACAATTGCGCCGCTGGCTTGAATCAGCTCTACCAGCTCTTCCAGACGGCGAAACTCATCTACCAGCTCGCTTGCCTGGCGATTTCCGCCGTTGCCCCGCACTTTTTGTAAGAGCGGGATTAATTCAGGCCGCCGCTCAAGGACTCGCTGCCGAATTTCCAGGATCTTGCTCAGCAGAGGTTGGATTTGACGGACAACTTGATTGGCTTCTTCAACGCTAAAGTAACGCGGCACATCGAACTCCTTAATTCCAAGACCTATCCAAAGTATATCATGGGGTACTCGTTGAAGCCTGCAGCACCTTTATCATCCAGGTCTGCATGCGCTCATAATGCGAGCCTTTCCAGTAGATCTGCCCACAATCGACGCATTGGCGAAAATCATCATAGTACAGGCGGGTCAAAGGTTGTAATGCAGTGAGGATCTGCTCTTTTGGCACAGCTTGTAGCAAACCGTTGCACCGCAAGCAACGGCGAAACGGGCGGGCAAGGTCGGCCAGATTCCAGCGCCGCATCACCTCCACCAATTGTTGGCGGGGATTTTTACTGCGCAACCAATAGCCATAGTAGATGCAGGTGCGCATCAACAAACGGTGATCGCGGGTCAGAAGGACGCGATGCTCTGCACCCGCAATTTGGGCTAATTCGTCATCTTGAATATCGTTTCGATACAGGGTATCAAAGCCGAACAGGCGCAGGTAGGCCGCCAATCGTCCCAGATGGTTATCTAACACAAAGCGAATTGGTTCTTCTGCGCCGCTCGCCAAAGCAGCCGGCAAAGGCAGCGGCAATCTGGGAGGATAAACTTTGATCCATGCCCCCTCTTCAACTAGAGCATCCAGACTCAAAGTTCGATCCCCGACCTCGATGCTCCCTACTTCGGGATGCGGCACGCCCAGAGACTCGATTAAGTGTTTGACGGTCTGCCGGCCGCGAAACAGACATCGAACTGGCTGACCTCGCCGCGATTTGGGTAGAAAATCATTCAGTTCCCCATAAAAGAAGAAGGTGGCTGATTTTTGCACCTCAGACATGGGCGGTTCTTTTTAAGCAAAACACACCCTGCAGATCACAGGGCGTGTTTTGAGCTAGCAGGAAATGTCATCGAGCGCGGCGCTCGAGATAGTAGTCTGAGTTGACCAAAGTCTGGCAGGCGAGTACATCGTCATTAAGAGCGTCTTTGGCACAGACCGTGATCACCCGCTCTCCGTTCAGCTCAGGCGGCATGTGGAAATAAGCGCCAAATTGCCCCTTCTTGTCGGTCTGAATGATGGCAAGCTGGTGATTGGGGTTTTGCCAGTAGTACATGCTGCCCCGGTATGCCTTGATATAAACAAAGCGCTCTTTGGGGAAGTTGGTCAAGGCGATCCAGGCAATCGAACCAAGGTGAAAGCCGCTGATGGAAGGGAGATTGGTGGCGACCGGCGTGCCTGGAGCGGGAGTCGGTGCTGGTGTTCCGGTGGGGATAACCGCTCCCTTTGGAATGCACAAAACCTGCCCGACATACAGCAGATAGGGAGCTTTTAATTTGTTTGCTTCAACGAGTTCTTCAAACTTGACCTGATATTTGGCTGCAATGCCGTATAAAGTGTCACCCGATTGCACAGTATATTTGAGGGCACACTTCTGCGCCTGGGCGGTCATGGGCGGGGTAATCACCAGGAACGAAAGGGCAAGCAATACCGCTACCCCTCGCCATACCCAAGCCAGAGAAATTCGAGACCCATCACGAGCAGTCATTGTTTTCACTCTCCTTTTTACAATCAGAGTTCCTTGCCTGGTCGGCAAAGTGACCGGAGGAGACTCTGAGAAAGATAGGGGCGTCATTGAGCCAACAGACGCCGTCCGTTTTAGAGTTGCGGAAAACTATACCATATTTTCAAGGGTGTTGAGATTAAAGAGGCTTAAGGTTGAGCGAATGACTTATGCTATAATCAAATTGCTGCCCCAGTAGCTCAAAGGACAGAGCGAGGCTCTCCTAAGGCCGAGGTTGTGGGTTCGACTCCCGCCTGGGGCGTCTTTCTTTGTGAAAAAAGGGGAGACTGCTTGGCTCAACAGATTTGTAAACCCCGTTTGGCATCAAGTATGCTATACTCCAACCGAAGGCCTGTGATAAAAATTTCTCCCAGGAGTTCATCTACATGGGTTCTGTAATTGAGTTCAGCTGTCCACAATGTTCCCAACGTTTTTCAGCAGAAACTGTCCAAACCTACTGCCATTCCTGCCAGTCTCCGATTCTGGCGCGTTACGATCTGGAGCAAATCGCCCAATCGGTAAAACCCGAGGTCATTCGCCGGCGAAAGCGTGGCATTTGGCGGTGGGAAGAATTCTTGCCGGTAAGCGATCGGCAATGGCAGGTAAGCCTGGGAGAAGGAGATACTCCCCTCCTCCCCCTGCCCAATTTGGGCGAGAAATTGGGTTTAGGCCATCTATACTTAAAAGATGAAGCTCAGAATCCAACGGCCTGTTTCAAGGCTCGCGGAATGGCCGTTTCTCTCAGTCGTCATCTCGAACTGGGTTTACGCCATTTCTCCCTTGCCACAGCGGGCAACGCCGGTGGGGCGCTGGCAGTCTATGCGGCGCGGGCAAGCGCTCAGTTAAGGCCTAAAGGGGAGGCTTGCTTTGCCCATATTTACATGCCGCGCACAGCCCCTCTGGCAAACCGACTTGAAGTTCAGGTGAGCGGAGCGGATTTGCATCTGGTTGACGGGCTGATTTCCGATGCCGCCCAACAAGCCAACCAGGATGCCCGGCAGTTCGAAGGGACGCCGCAAAGCTGGTTCGACCTTTCTACCTTCAAAGAGCCCTATCGCGTGGAAGGGAAGAAGACGATGGGGTTGGAGCTGGCTGAGCAGTTCGACTATCGGCTCCCCGATGTCATCCTGTATCCCACCGGCGGCGGAACGGGACTGGTGGGAATGTGGAAAGCTTTTGATGAGCTTCAACAAATCGGCTGGATTGAGGCGAAACGGCCGCGGATGTTCAGCGTTCAAGCCAGCGGTTGCGCTCCGCTCGTGCAAGCCTTTGAAAGCGGCGCTGAGCGCGCTCAGGCATGGCAGAATGCCTCCACCCTGGCTACCGGTCTGTGCGTGCCAAAACCCTTCGCCGACCGCTTAATCTTAACGATCATCCGCCAAAGCGGTGGAGCAGCCCTGGCCGTTGAAGATGAAGAGATCCAGCTTGCCCAACAGGAGCTTGCCCAATTCGAAGGCATCTTTGCCGCACCGGAAGGCGCAGCTACCTTGGCTGCTTTAAAAAAGATGGTAGCCAGTCAGATGGTAAGCCCTGACGAAAAGGTGGTCTTATTCAATACGGCTAGCGGTGTAAAATATATATAGCAACCGTGTAGATAACCAGACGGCCGAACGTTTTTGATCAGGAAGTTTTTCTAAGATGGTACAAGCCGGTGAAGCCCGTCCGACAACTGAAGCAACTCTGGAGCTTCTGTATAATATCAGCCGCGAACTGACCAGCGCGCTCGATCTGCACATGGTTTTACGGCGTGTGCTCTTTCTTTCGATGCAAAGTGTCGGGGCAATTAGTGGCAGCATTATCGTCTTGGATAGCTACGGCAAGCCAATTGATTCGGCGATTATCACCGGAGATGTCGTGCATGATCAAACCACCCAGCAATTGCGCATCACCTACGAACAAGGGCTGGCCGGTTGGGTTGCGCAACACCGCCAGGCGGTCTTGATATCGGATACCAGTCGGGATGAGCGCTGGCTCTTTCGGCCGGATGACGCCCCTGAACGGCGAGGCGCAAAGTCGGCTGTCAGCGCGCCCCTGATGGCTCGCGAAGAGTTGGTTGGCGTGATGACCCTCGTCCATCCCCACCCAGGGTTTTTCCAACCCGAGCACTTAAGCCTGGTGCAATCCATTGCCGATCAGGCAGGGATTGCCGTCCTCAACGCCCGTTTATACGACGAGAGCCAACGCCGAGCGCGAGTGATGGCTGCCCTTGCCAGCAGCGCCGCCATTACCGGCTCTTTAGATCTGAAAGAGGTGCTACAACGCATTTTAGAACAGACCAGCCAGGCTTTGCTGGTGGATACGGTTTCGCTGGCTTTGCTCGATTCTAAACGACAGGAATTGGTCTTTGAAGCCTCTACAGGGAAATACAGCGACAAAGTCATCGGCGTCCGCCTCAAAGTCGGGCAGGGAATTGCCGGCTGGGTTGCCCAACACGGCGAAGGCACGGTCGTCAACGATGTCTCTCAGGATGAACGATTTTTTCGTGGCGTTGATCTAATCACTGGTTTCCGCACGCGGGCGATTGCCTGCGCTCCAATCCTGTGGGGAAACGAGGTGATTGGCGTTCTCGAAGCCCTCAATCCCTATGCGCGAGTTTTTGACGAAGAAGCTCTGGATGTCCTCAATGGAATCGCCAGCCTGGCCGGCACAGCCATACGCCATGCCCAATTGTTTGAAGCCCTGCAAGCCGCTCATCAACGGTATCGGGAACTATTTGAGGATAGCATTGATGCGATTTTCATCACCGATTGGGAGGGGCGGATTGTAGAAGCCAATCATCAAGCCGAGCAGGTGACTGCTTTGAAAAACGAAGCCTTGCGCCAGAAAACCGTTTATGCGCTCTCCCTGGTCGATGAAAAGGAGCTGGGAGAAAACTTTATCAACTTACAAAAAGGGGATACGATCTCTTACGAAACAAGTCTGCAGAGCGAGGCAGGACACACCCTACCGGTGCATGTGTACGCGCGCAAGGTAAGCATCGAAGGCGAATCGTACGTTCAATGGATCGTCCACGATATTACCGAGCGCAAAAATTTGGAAACCTTGCGCAATGATTTGATTTCCATGATTTATCACGATCTGCGCTCACCGCTGGCAAACGTCGTTTCCAGTCTCGATGTGCTTCAAAATATCCTTTCCCTGGATGACGAACCCGCCCTGAAATCTCTCTTGAACATCGCCATCCGCTCAACAGAACGCATTCAACGCCTGACCAACTCGCTCCTGGACCTGCGCCGCCTGGAAGCTTGCCAGCCGATCAGCAATCCACAACCTCAATCCGTGCTGGAAATTATCGCCGATTCCATCGAAGCTGTTCAAGCTAGCGCCGATTCCAAGCATCAGATCATCGAAACCAATCTGGCTGCCCTCTTACCGTCTGTACTGGTAGATGGTGAAATGATCCGCCGCGTGTTGATCAACCTTTTGGAAAATGCCATCAAATATACCCCTCAAGGAAGTCGGATTGTGGTCGGAGCACAACCCCAGGGTGAGATGGTTCAGTTCTGGGTTCAAGATAGCGGTCCGGGCATTCCTCCCTCAGAGCAAGAACGCATTTTCGATAAATTTACCCGTTTGCGTAGCGGAGAGGGTCAGCATGGATTTGGTTTAGGGCTGGCTTACTGCCGCTTAGCCGTTGAAGCCCACGGTGGTCGCATCTGGGTTGAGAGCCAATTGAATCAAGGCTCCTGTTTTCGATTCACCTTGCCAATTGTGTCAAACGGGCAAATATCTAAAGGAAGCGAGAGCGTTGTAGGGTAGAGTTTATGGAAGAAATTCGAGCGGCAATATATTACGAAGATTCGTATTTGGGGGTCAGCCTTGTGGCGTGTGTGTTTCCTCATGGCACGATTTACATCGACGCTCCCCTCAAAGCAGAAGATGCTCGCGCCTGGCGGTCTGTCCTGCTTAATCAGCGAGGCGGAAACAATCGTTTGTTAATCTTGCTTGATTCGCATATTGACCGCACACTGGGAGCCAAAGCTTTTGATTGTCCAATCCTGGCGCACGAAAAAACCGCGTCGGTCTTTCGCAGCCGGCCGAGCGTTTTTAAGGGGCAAATGCCGGAAAACGGCTCGGATTGGGAAGGGTACATCGATTCGATTGGTACTCGTTGGGCAATTCCCGACCTCACCTTTACCGATCAATTGTCGCTTCATTGGGGCGGTCCAGAAATTCGGCTTGAGCATCATCCCGGTCCGACAGCGGGTTCGATTTGGGCGATCATCCCTGCCGAGAACGTGATTTTTATCGGCGATGCGGTGGTCGTCAACCAGCCGCCTTTTCTGGCTCATGCTGATTTGGAAGCCTGGCAGCAATCTCTGGAGGATTTAGCCAAAAACTATCGCCATTTTCAGATTTATAGCAGCCGTAGTGGCCTGGTCTCCCTGCAAGATATTCGCCATCAGCAAACCTTTCTGAAAGACGTTCAGAAAAGACTCGAACGGTTGATCAAGAAAAACGCCAGTCCTGAGGCTGTGAACAAGATACTCCCGACGTTGCTGAGTCATTTCACTTTCCCAAAAGAAAAAGAAGATTTATACACAAAACGCTTACAAAGCGGGTTATATGAATATCTTCTGCGGCGCAACCAACCCAGCCCGGAAGAGGAAGAAGCTGAAGTGGATGAGAACCTGGATAATACCTTCGAGTCATAACAGGCGTCGAAAGGGAACTCATGCTGGAATGGAAAATGACCAATGTCTGCCCTCTACACCATAAGGGACGAGATTTATGACCTCTGCCACATATCAGCCGATCTATGAACTTCGCCGGGGTGATTCGTATCAGGAGTTAGCCAACGAAATTACCGAATCGGTGCATTTTGGCGCAGTGGCGATTGTGGATGCCTACGGCAAGCTAATTGCCTCGGTTGGTGATCCAAATGCCATTACCTATCTGCGCTCCACTGCCAAACCTTTTCAAGCCTTGCCTCTCATTGAGAGCGAAGCTGTGCAGCAGTATGGGTTAGCAGATGACGAGATTGCCATCATCTGTTCTTCTCATTCAGGCTGCGACGAACATGTTGCTGTGGTTCAGAAGTTGCAAGAAAAATGCGGTGTTCGAGAGAGTGATCTGCTTTGCGGCATCCACTATCCCTTGCATGAAGAAACTGCCCGCGCCTTCCGTCAGCGCGGCGAAACGCCAACCTCCAATCGCCACAACTGCTCGGGTAAGCATAGCGGCATGATCGCTTTTGCCCGCTTCAAAAATTTGCCCTATGACGATTACATCAACCCTCAACATCCCATTCAGCAAACCATCCTGGCTACTTTTGCAGAGATGTGCAGGTTAGCGCCCCAGCAGGTACAGGTTGGCACCGATGGTTGTTCGGCGCCGAATTTTGCTGTACCACTTTATAACGCTGCTCTGGCTTATGCCCGCCTCTGCGATCCTGTTCAGGGCAATGTCTTGCCCGCTCGCCGTGTTGAGGCTTGCCAACGGATTACTCACGCCATGACCAGATATGCTCATCTTGTTGGTGGACCCGGGCGCTTCGACAGCCGTCTTATGGAAGCCGCGCAGGGGAAAATCGTTTCGAAGATGGGGGCGGAGGGCTATCAGGGTTTAGGACTGATGCCGGGTTTGTTAGGCAAGGACTCCCCAGGCATTGGGATTGCTTTGAAGATTTCCGATGGTGACCAGCGTGGTAAAGTTAGCGCGGCGGTGAGTTTGGAGGTGCTTCGACAGATTGGCGCCCTCGGTGAGCAAGTCTTAAGCGTCTTGAGCGAGTTTGGTCCTGCACTGCCGCTGACCAACTTCCGCAAGTTAGCAATTGGCACAGCAAAACCCATCTTCACCTTGCAGTGGCATTCTTGATGGCAAAGCCCAAAGCAGACCAGGAAACAAAACACCTTGCGCAGCGGATCACCCGGAAACTCCAGCAGAAGTACGGAGAACCGCGCTGGCGACAATCGCTGTCTCCCCTGGATGAGTTGATCTCCACCATCCTATCCCAAAACACCAACGATGGCAACCGCGATCGGGCCTTCGCGGCACTGCGCCAACGGTTTCCTACCTGGGAAGCGGTGCGCGATGCTCCCCTTTCGGCCGTGGTCGAAACGATCCGCACCGCCGGATTAGCCCAACAAAAAGGGCAACGTATCCAGGCCGTCTTGCGCTCGATCACCGAACAACGCGGCCGTTTGGAATTGGATTTCCTGAAAGAAATGGATGCCGAAGAAGCCCAGCAATGGTTGCGTCAATTCAAAGGGGTTGGACCCAAAACGGCTGCGATTGTCATTTTATTCTCGTTGAATAAGCCTGCTTTTCCGGTGGACACCCATATCCACCGCGTCACGCGTCGTTTGGGGTTGATCCCCGAATCGGCCTCTGCTGAGCAAGCTCACCGGCTTCTCGCCGAAATTTTCGAACCAGGCGAATACGCCGCGGCTCACCTGAATATCATTCGACTTGGCAGAGAGATCTGCCAGGCGCGCAAGCCCAAGTGTCCCATCTGCCCCTTACAAGAGGAATGCACTTACTATTGGAGGCAAGTTCATTCATGAAAACAACCGAGACATCCCAATCTCTGCACTCCCAATCCGCTCCCATAAACAAAGCCAGAGGGCGGCCGGCCTGGCAATCGGTTTTAGATGCCGTACTGGTCAACCTAGAGCAATTGCGCAATGTCCCGCTTCCGCCTGAGATCCGTTCCAACCTGGAAGCGGCGATCGAAAAAGCCCGCCAGTTACCCCACTTGCTCTCTGAGGAGAGTGAACAACTGCGCCTGGCGGCTTTATATCGCGTTTCTCACTCTCTGGGTAGCACCCTGGATGTTGATGAAGTTTTAAATCAGGTCATGGATGCAGTCATTGACTTGAGCGGCGCCGAGCGAGGCTTCTTGATGCTCCTGGATCCGGATACAGGGGAACTTCACCTGCGCGTGGCGCGCAATATGGAACACGAAACTCTGCAAAGCAAAGATGCCGTCAGCCGCACTATTACCGAGGCGGTAGTTCGCAGCGGCACGCCAATCTTAACCACCGATGCGCAGAGTGACCCGCGTTTTGCCCGCCAGGAGTCGATCATGTTGCACTCTTTGCGCTCGATTATGTGCGTTCCTCTGCGTTCACGGGGTGCGTTAATCGGTGTCGTCTATGTCGATCATCGCATCAGCGCCGGGGTCTTCACCAACGAAGATTTAAATTTGCTAAATGCCTTTGCTTCTCAGGCAGCTATTGCAATTGAAAACGCTCGCCTCTACGCCCGCACCGATCAGGCTTTGCAGCAGCGCCTATCCGAGCTGGAAACGCTGACCCAAATCGACCGTGATTTAAATGCCAGCCTGGATTTCGATCGCATCATGGAAATTACCCGCTCCTGGGCATTACGGGGTACGCAAGGTCTGCAGGCCTGGGTGTTGCTTGCGAACAGCAACGGAAATATCCAAATCACCTCAGGTCCGTCTGAGGAATATCCCTTGAGCCTCCAAATTCCAAATTTTGACCGAGAATGGACGGCCAAGACTGTTTGGCAGGAAGGGAATCAGACTTTGCTGGCAGCGCCGATCTTTCATGGCGGCAATCTTGCCGGCCTGATTGCCGTTCAAAAGAATCGACCATTCACTGAGCAAGAGAGTCTGTTCTTATCCCGTTTGGCAGCCCGGGCGGCGAACGCAATCGAGAACGCCCGCCTCTATGATGCCGTCCAACACGCCAATCAAGAGAAGAATCGCTTTATTTCGGTCATCTCTCACGAATTGCGGATTCCGATGACTTCTATCCGGGGCTATACGGACCTGTTGCGCCAACAAGTGGTCGGGCCGGTAAATGAACAACAGCGCAGCTTTCTGGAAACCATCCGCAATAACGTGGATCGCATGGCTGCTTTGGTGTCCGATCTCTCGGATATTTCGCGCATCGAGAGCGGTCGGCTGAAACTCGAACCGCGCTGGCTAACCCTGGCGCAACTGGTTGAAGAGACAACGATGAGCTTGCGTCCCAGATTAGATGAAAAAGGGCACCAACTTTACATGGAAATCGCTCCCGACCTGCCGGATATTTTCGCCGACCCGACCAGGGTGAGTCAGGTGTTGACCAACCTGCTTACCAATGCCATCAAATATACACCCGGTGGTGGCTCAATTTGGGTGCGCGCTAGGCAGCAAGGGGTTTTTATCTACGTTGAGGTGCAGGATAGCGGTATTGGCATTGCTCCCGAAGACCAGAAGCGACTGTTCGAGCAGTTCTTCCGTTCCGAAGACCAGGCGGTGCGCGAGGAACAGGGTTGGGGGCTGGGGCTGAATGTCACCAAACAACTGGTTGAACTGATGGGGGGAAATATCGGTTTTTCCAGCCAACCCGGACAGGGCTCCACATTCTGGTTTACGCTTCCCTTGGAAGGTAAGGCCCAATGAAGCGCTCTTCTTCTGGCAAGCGTCATCCCTTACTGATGTATCGGCGCAGCCTCGACCGTCTCTGGCCGAGCATTTTCCTGAGCGGCGCCATTTTACTGGTTAGCGGAATTTATGTGCGTTATGCGCAAACGTCTATCGAAAAGACAGAAGCTCCCTGGTTGATCATCTCTGGCGCGTTATTGCTGATCTTAAGCTTCTTTTTCGTTTTCCTGCGCTATGCAGCCTATGTGCAATCCCGTTCGGATCATCTGCGCTTTGTCACGCCATTTTTTCAGATGCGCATCTCGTATCGCCGTATCCGTTCTGCCCATCCAGCCGAGATCAATGCCCTCTTTCCGCCCCAACGCATCTCAGGCTCGCTCCGTTCTTTTCTTGAACCCTTCTACGGACAGACGGCTGTTGTTCTGGAATTAAACGGCTACCCAATGCCCAAGCCCATTCTGCGCCTCTTTCTAACGCCGGCCATGTTTTATCCCCAAGCCGAAGGGCTGGTGCTGCTCGTCCCAGATTGGATTGCCTTCAGCAGCGAACTGGACACGCTGCGCTCGGAGTGGATGACAACCCTGAACCGGCGGAAATCCTCTGGTCTGTGAACCATTTTCATCGCCGACTCCTCCTCCTTGTAACCGATGGGTGATGGATCTCTGCGTCCAGCGCCTGGCAAGTGCAAGCGGCTACGCCGCTAGCACTGAAAGTATGCGCCATTGAACTCGGTTGCACTTAGCCAAATACCACGAATTCTTTTAGAAAGGCTTCTACTGCCTGATAAAACTGTTCGATCGTCTCGCTCTTCCGAAAGCCATGCCCTTCGCCAGGGTAAAGGTGATAAACATGCGGGACGCCGCGTCGACGGAGGCTTTCGACCACTGCATCTGACTGGGCACGGGGGACCACGTTGTCTTCCTCGCCTTGAAAGATGGCAATCGGATCACGAATGCGATCGACGAAGTAAATCGGCGAGCGCTGGCGATAAACTGCGGCGGCTTCAGGAAGGGCTCCGAGCAGGCTATCCAGATAGCGCGCTTCAAATTTATGAGTCTCCTGGGCAAGGGTGAACTGGTTGGAGACGCCATAAAGGCAAATGCCGGCTTTGAAGAAACCGGAATATTCTTCGAGGGCTCTTAATACGGTGAAGCCGCCAGCGCTGCCGCCCATTATCACCAGTTTCTCCCTGTCTGCCCGGCCGCGCTCGACACAGGCCTGGGCGCCGCTCACGGCATCTTCAACGTCGTAAATGCCCCATGAAGCGCGCAATTTTTCCCGATATGCCCGTCCATAGCCGGTTGAACCACGATAATTCACTTCGAGAAAAGCATAACCCCGGGTGGCAAAATACTGGGCGCGCGGATTGAAACCGTTCTTTACTTGGCTGGTTGGTCCTCCGTGAATGTTGACGATGAGGGGAGGCAATCCCTTTCCTTTCCCGCCGGGATGGTGGGGTGGATAATATAAGCCATAGACCGTTTCGCCATCCTTAGCGAGCCATTCGATGGGTTGGGCAGGAGAATAAGCCGGTGAGGGAATCTCTTCCGGGTAGGCTCTACCCCAAACCCGCGTTTTGCCATCTTCGTCAACGGTGATGACTCTGGGCGGGATGGTTGCTGCTGAAGCAATGAATGCCAGGACTGTCTCCCCCTGCCACTCGGTCAGGCAGATTTGTCCTAGGGCGGTATAAGGAGTGTCGAATGCCACCTCCGTTTCCTCTCCGCTTTCGCAAGAGATTTTTATCAGGCGATCTTGAGCATTTTGATTGCGCACAACATAAATTCTCCTTCCGTCGGGGCTGAATTGAATGGTGCGCAAGCCCTGCATCCAGGCCGGCAGGGCGTGTTCTGCAGGAGCAGTAGTGAGCTGACGGTGGCTGCCCCTCTGGAGGTCGTAGAGCCACAGTTGCCACCAGTTACCGCTTTCTGCCACGTACGCCAGGTAGCGCCCATCCGGTGAGAAGAGGGGTTGAAAGATCGAGGTCTGCTCGTCGCCGGCGATGGTTTCCACCTGCGCACAACGCCAGGCCTCACCTTGCTGCTCCAGCGTCGCTAAACGCAGCCAGGTGCCATCCCAGGGCATATTGGGGTGATTCCATGCTACCCATGCGAGATGACGTCCGTGGGGATGCCAGGTTGGTTGCATATAGAAGTCTTCTCCCTGCACCAGAATTTGCGGCCAGTGCTTTGCCTGAACATCCACGATGGCAATGACGTCTTTGTCTTCGTAGGTATGGACATAGACCAGCCAGTTGCCGTCAGGGGAGGGGGTTGGAGCAGCCGCTTTGCCAAAAGCGGGGGTGAGCGGCCTCGCCGCACCGCCCAGCAACGATTGACGGTAAATGCGTCCCTGAGCGGCGTCGCTGAAATACACCCATTCGCCACTAGCGGCGAAATCCCCGCCTCCATATCCCACCTTGGCGCGCACCGAAAAATCGGCGTTCAGGTCGCGGCGCCCCTCACCGTTTAAGGGCTGCACAACAATCACACCGCGATCCGAACGGTGCTCCAACCAGAGCAGATCGCCACGTCCCGAAAAAGCCACCTCGCCAAAGGTCAGGCCACGCCCCATGGCGCGGGGCGTCAGGGGGCTAGGAAACAATCCGTAGGGAAATTCTTGCTCAAGCATCCATCCTCCTTATACTTAGGTGAATGTACAGTATACCTTGAGATTTATTGCCTTTCTGCCGGCGGTGTTAGGTTGCACAGAGGCGCAAACGAGCGGCGATGGATCGGGCAGGCTCCCCAGCGCCGGATGCATTCCAAATGGATTGCGGTGGCATATCCTTTATGGGCGGCAAACTTGTATTGAGGATAAAGGGCATCGATCTCGGCCATCCAGCGATCGCGTTCGGTCTTTGCTAAAATCGAAGCCGCCGCAATGCTTAGACAGCGTTGATCGCCTTTGATCAGCGCTGTCTGAGGCAAATGGCACTGTGGCAGCCGAAAATAGTCGATCAGTAAATGCTGTGGTTCGCAAGACAGATGCTTCAACGCCCGCAGGGCAGCTAACTGGACAGCCGACCCAATTCCGTTCTGGTCGATCTCCTCATTGGAAGCAAACCCCACTGCCCAGGTGAGGGCGTGGGCTTTAATCAAGCCTGCCCAATACGATCGTTCCTGGGGGGTTAGTTGTTTGGAGTCGCGTACCCCATGCAAATGATCCGCAAGGCGCGGGTCGGGCGGCAAACAAACCACCCCCACTGCCACCGGGCCTGCCAGCGCTCCGCGCCCGGCTTCATCTATGCCGACCACTTGCTGGAGCCCTTGCTCCCATAGCGCTACCTCAAATTGCAGATCGGGCCTGATAGCCTCCATCCCTTTGGTTTTCATCGAGGAACATGCCTCCAATGAGCACGAATGTAGAGCAAATCCAACGCCATGCGTAGCGAATCGCGCCCGACATGCACCTTGCTCTCGGGGTTGAAATACCATTGGATAGGCACTTCAACGATGCGCATCCCCAGGCGGGTTGCCAGGTAGAGGATTTCGACATCGAACGTCCAGCCCTTGATGGT
>Ga0308421_1000545_pt1 | contig 22056 bp, 19 predicted proteins | sample HotsprSampleMS60_FD_203673 | JGI IMG/M metagenome (GOLD analysis project Ga0308421, IMG submission 203673) | Hot spring phototrophic mat microbial communities from Mushroom Spring, Yellowstone National Park, Wyoming, United States - 20090730_MS60 ...
TCGAGAAATCAATGTTATAAACAGCACAAAAATCCAGAACCTCTTTTTCTTTTGGGTTTAAGTAGTGGATTTCCTCGGCTAAAGGTAGTGCGATGCTTTCACTCAATGTGTAGTATGTGTCGCTTAATATCCATTTCGTTTCGCCTGGAATTAGCTTTTTAGATATCAGTAGAGCATTTAACAATTTGTCAATGTACAGTGGTCTGCCACCGGTTTTAGCCACAACCCAGTCAAGGAACTCTTCATCAGGTTCAAACCTCAGTATTTGCCAAAGAATCGTTTTTACTTCTTCACGCATTAAAGGTTGTATCTCTAAGGTGCGGATCTCATCTGAAACCGTTTTTAAGCCTTCTAAAATATGAGATTGGGTTCTGGAAGTCATTACTAATGAGATTTGGGAATTTTTATCCTGCTTTAAAATTTGTGCTAAGTGTAGCAAGCATCTACTGGTTAGTAAATGACCATTATCTATGGTTATTAATAATCGTTCATCTCCTGCGAATGCAAAGAGCATTTCGCCAACTACCGGGAGGACCTTCGATTCGTTCATAGTAATCGTGATGGTATTTTTACTACTAAAAAATTCTGGAAGGAAAAAGTTGACTACGTTTTTTATGACTTCATCTTCAGGGATAAAGTTATGTTCTAATACAAGGCTTCTTATTATCGCTTTGAGGAGAGGAAAGGGCTCTCCGGCTTCCTTCTCGCCCATTTTTACGCTAAGCGTTTTGAGATCTAATACTTTACCGAGTTTTAAGGTTTCCTCTAATAATCTTGTTAATCCTACACCCTTGACACCTTTGAGGATTAATATGAATTTTTTCCCCGTTGTTGAAAAATCCGATAGGGCTTTTGAGATGAGATTTATTTCCCTTTCTCTTCCAATGATTCGAAGTTCTGATAAAGATAAGCTTTTAATTTCTTCCTGTACTTCGTTTCCGAAAACTATTTTACCTCTCCCGGTTCTTTTACTGATTAAGGATCGTTCATCCGCTTTTTTTATGAGTTCTTCCGGAGTGGTAGCATCAATGGGGAATTGAGAAATACCTACGCTTAGAGAGATCTTTAAGTTTTTCGAGGGTCCGTATCCGTCATTTTCCAGTTGGTATTTTATTCGTTCTGCTATCTTGATGGCTTCGTCCATTGAGACATCAGGAAGAATAATTGTAAATTCATCCCCTCCGTATCTGAATAGTAAATCCGATTCCCTAACAATCGACTTAAGATTTAAGGCAAATTGCTTCAGTACCTCATCACCGACCTGATGCCCGAAATTATCGTTAATCATTTTGAAGAAGTCCATATCGATAAAGAGCAGGCTAACTGGTTCGCCTTTCCTCTTTGCACGGGAGATTTCCTCGTTTATTTTAATAATGAAGTAGTTGTGATGGTAAAGCCCTGTAAGCGGATCTTTAAGAATAATTTCTTCCATTATAATATTATGCGCTCTTGGAGAGTAAATGTCAAGGTTCTTATAGTGATGATATTCGCTAAGTGGATATTATAATTTAGCAATGGGAGTGAAAATTAGGGTTAAGGTTCAGCCAGGCGCAAAGGAATACGGTGCGAAATATTCAGAGGGAATTTATATAATAAAAGTAAAGAAACCGCCCATTGAAGGCCAGGCAAACGAAGACTTATTAAGCTTTATTTCAGAGAAACTTGGAGTAAATAGATCCTCAGTGAGGATCCTTTCAGGATTTCATAGCAAGTTGAAAGTGATTGAAATTTTGGAAAATTTGCAGGAGGAAGAGATTCAAAGGAGGCTTTTATGAGGATTTTTGCAGAATTACTCCTTGCTTTTTCACTTGGAAGCATTGATTCTTCAGGGCTAAAGATCATTTCAGAAGGATTGCACGCGCCTGTGTCAGATTTTGTTTTTCAAACATTTACAAGTAGTGGAAATGGTGAGGTTGTGATGTTCGGTTCTATGCTCTATTGGGCTTTCTGGGGAGATTGCCAAAAGCCAGTTATGAAGTCTTATGTGCTTGGTCTTGGCGCAACGTCATTATTAATGCAGACAATTAAGTACATTACTAATAGGGAGCGTCCCGATGGTGTGACTGATCGAAGTAATTCTTCTTTCCCTTCGGGTCATGCTACCACGGCTTTTTATGTTGCATCTTTTTATAGTTCTATGTATCCAAAATATAGAGTTCCTTTATATCTTTGGGCAACTGGTGTTGCTATTTCAAGGGTCTATTTGCGAAGGCACTGGCCAACGGATGTCGTTGCCGGTGCCCTTATAGGCTACGCCGGGGGTAAAATTTTTTATAAAATTAAGGATAGATTCTGACTGCTATTTTTTAAAAAAGAGTTGAAGGCCGACAAGGATTAGAAATATAGCAAAGGCTTTCCTTAAATAGTAAGGGTCCGTTTTCTGAGCCAGTATACCTCCGATTAATCCGCCTAAGAAAAGCCCAACGGCTATTGTTAGTCCAAATTTAAGATCGGAGTTCCCCGTTTTATAGTATTGTAAAAAAGCAAGGAATCCCACGGGTAAAAGAAGGGCTGCAAGGGACGTCCCTTGGGCCTTGTGTTGTGACATTTTGAAGAAGTAAATGAGAATGGGGGTGATTACTGTAGCCCCACCAACTCCGAAGAAGCCGCTTACTATTCCTGCGATAAGCCCCGTTAAAATCCCCCACAAAACCCACATGATGCTATATAATAATGGGTAAAATGGGAATTGACAATAGATCCGGTGTTAAACCTGAAAGGAGGATAGTCGCCGTTTTGTTCGGTGACATTAAGGGGTTTACCTCTCTGTCTGAATTTCTTGACCCAGAGGATTTGCAGGAGCTGATTGATAGTATTTTCAGGAAGTTTAAGGAGATAATTGAGAGGAATGGAGGATATCTTGATAAATTCATAGGGGATGCAGTGATGGCGGTATTCGGCGCGCCTGTTTCCTATGGGGACGATGCAAGGCGGGCCGTTATAACTGCGCTTGCCATGCAAAAGCACTTAGAAGAGGTGAATACTCAGAGAGGAACAGAAGTTAAGATGAGGATAGGGATCAATGTTGGAGAGGTATTGTGGTCTTCCATTGCAGGTGAAAAACCTACCGTTTTGGGCGATACAGTTAATGTTGCACAGAGGATCGAAGACATAGCTGAACCCGGGAAAGTATACGTAACTGATTCTGTGGTAAGTTTAACATTTCAGAATTTTTACTTTAAAGATGTAGGAACTTTTAAAGTTAAAGGCAGAGAAGAACCGGTAAAGGTATTTGAAGTTGTAGGGGAGAAACCGGTGGAGAGTGAGTTCTCCATCCGCGGTCATTTTAAGACACCTTTTGTAGGAAGGGAAGCTGAGATTTTAGAGCTGGAAAAATGGGTGTTGGACAAATCATCAAAACCGGGTGTCCATTTTTGCGAAATCACAGGAGAGGCGGGCATAGGGAAAACCAGGTTGTGCTCAGAATTTAAGGAGAGAATTACGACGATTTTACCGAAAGCTAAAGTATCCTTTTTCAGGTGCGATCCTATTAAACAGCAGCCTCTCTATGCCTTAAGAAAAGTATTGGAAGATATTTTATCAGCGGTAGTGCCCTATTCATGGAAAACTCAAGAGACTATATCTGAGTATCTGCAGAAAAATCACGCTCTTTCGAAAATAGATGCGGACATTTTGGGAGAGAGAATATCCACCTTTCTTAATGGAAAAATGCAGTTTTCTGATGAATTAATTAAGGAGTTTTTAGCAAGCATGCAGGGATTATTCGAATTCCTGGCTAAGGATGTCGGTAACTTCATTATTTTTCTTGATGATTGCCAGTTTATTGATAGCGAGTCGCGATACTTTTTAAATGAGTGTTCAAAGAAGATTACCTTGGGGAATATTGTCGTATTGTGTATTTCGAGGGAGTCCCTTGGGTATTTTCCCGTGGACTTTAAGATGGAACTGAAGGGGTTGGGTGAAGATTTTGTTAAAAAAGTCTGTTCTACAATCCTGCAGGTCCCGGCTGATTCAATCTCTGAGGAATTTTTTAATGTAATGCTCGAAAAAACGAAAGGCAATCCTTATTTCATCGAAGAACTTATTTACTTTTTGAGAGACAAGGGGCTTCTGGAATTTAACCCTTTACGAATTAAAGAGGAACAATACGAAATTCCTGGGTCTATTAATGGACTGTTGGTTTCTGCAGTCGATAACCTTTCGGAACCCTTGAAGGAGATTTTGAAAGTTGCCTCGGTAATTGGAAGGCATTTCTGGCGGGGCGTACTGGAAGTAATAGTCGGAAAGTCGATTGGGGAAGAGTTAAATGAACTGGAAAAAGATGGTTTTATTATTTCGCAGGGAAAGTCATTTATTCAGGGTGACTTCGAGTATATTTTTAAAAACGAACTATTACGGGAGGCAGTTTATTCGCTAATAACCAAAAAGGAAAGAGAAAGGCTTCATAGTTTGGTTGCTCAGCAATTAGAAAAAGTTGAAGCTAAAGATGAATACATGCTTTTTATGATAGCCTATCATTATGAGAGATTTGGTGACATTAGTAAAGCAGCCCTTTATTATGAAACTGCTGGAGATCTCGCTTTTTCAAAAGGATTTTATTCCTATGCGTTACAGTGTTACAAGAATCTTAGAGAGACTCCAAAGTCCGTTTATAAAATTGCTCAGTGTCTTGAGGGTCTTGGTGATTTCGAAAGTTCCTTGAGTTTACTAAATTCTCATATTGGGAAGATCGCTGACGGGGATATATTAAGGCTAAAGTACAAAATTCTAATTTCCAGTATTTACGAGAAGTTATCGAGGTTTGAGGAAGCTTTCAGTTATCTTGAAGAAGCCGTAAATTCTGATGATCCTGAAATCAGTTCATACGCCAACTATAAAAAGGCTTGGGTTTATTGGAGAATTGGAGATTACGAAAGTGCAAGAAAGTATGTTAATGTAAGTATTGAAATTATCGAAAAATATGGGTTAAGTACATGGGATGCCTTAAAGACCCTCGGTGCAGATTTTAATTTATTAGGCAACATTGAACAAGTTTGCAAAAATTATGAAAGGGCAATCTATTATTACGAAAAGGCCAAATCCATTTTTGAAGAGTTAGGTGAACTTACTGCACGGGCAAAAATTTTAATAAATTTAAGCCAGATATACCTTGGGTTGTGGAAATTTGATGTTGCAGAAGACTACCTGCAAGAAGCATTGTCTGTGATAAAAAATTCAGGAAGTAGATTCTTATTAGCAATTGTCATGCACAATTTAGGAAGAGTGTATTTCAATAAGAGAGCCCTTGAAAAAGCAAAGAATTCCTATTTAGAAGCAAGGAGAATTTTCCTTGATTTGAAATTGCCGGGTTATGTAGCTGAGTCTACAATAAATCTTGTAAATGTGTACCTTGAGTTATTTGATTTTGAGAAGGGAAAGGAACTCCTTGATTCAGTGATTGTAAATTATCCCAGTCTTCATCCCTCCCGCGTCGCCATCCTTTTCTTTTTGAACGGGATATTAAATTACAGGTTGGGAAGGTTTAAGGAAGCGAAAGAGTCTTTCTTAAAGTCAGAAGAAATGTACGTTAAGCTCAATGATAGCGAAAAACTTTTTCAGATAAAGGTTTACTCTGCTGTTTTAGAATGCTTGATGGAGAATTGTGAGGCTGCAAAAAAATATCTTAAAGAGGCAAAAGAGCTTGAAGGCTATTCAGATATTAGCCTTAGAAAGGCCGAATCAATACTTTACGCCGCAGGTGTAAGCTACCTTTGTAAGGGTGAAGTGGATTATCTTGATTACGAATCCCTATGCTCATTAAGGGAATATATTGAGAAGGGTTCCCAAGAGTTAAAATTACTCTGGTTGGCTTTATATTCCATTTTAAAGGGGAAGATTGAACCAGAAGCTTCCAATTTAATATGGGAAGAGCCTTTGAGGGTTTTGATAGATTTTTCTGAATTCCCCGTTTTTAAGGACCCAAGAAGTAGGGGGTATTTCTTGGGCATGCTAAAGGAAAGGGGCGCTTATCTTCTATTAGAACTTCTTAGAAAATTCAATTAATGCTTCTTGACTTTTTATTAGCTTAGGCATAGAATTTTTTACAGGAGGTGGATGATGAAATATGTGGGAGTATTGGTAATTTTAGTTTTTACCTTCGTCTCCTTTTCCTGTAAGGAACCTGCTACGGCCTATGATGATGAAGCGGCCGTTGTCTCTACTGAGTTGAATCAAATAAATGAAGATGTTAATAATAGTGAGGCTGCAATCCAGCTGGCGCAATTACCAGAACCGGATGGAACCCCTATTCTCGTTGGTATAGACAAAAGCTTCTGGGTAAAAGATAGTACTGATCCGACGCCTTTTATAAATGTTGTCAATCTCTTTTCCCATATTTATCTTAAGAGTGACAATTCATACGGAGAATGGTTCTATACTGATACAGGCTGGGTAAGGCGGAGTTTTGATACCCACCGTGTTAGGCTTATATGGGTAAAGTCTGACACCTTTAGGTTAACTCTCCGTGTTGACAGCACTAATGGGATGACTTCTTATATTCATGTTCTGAAAGGTTCAATAGACCTTGTTAAAAATGGAAATCCCCTTTTTGCTGCTGTTTTTTCGAATAAAGGTGACACGGTTGATGTCCACTATTTTATAATGAATGTTGCGAGTTTTGATGTTCATGCAATAAGGGCCGGTGTTAGCAATGCGTCTATATTTGTTGGGACAATTAATGGAACTGTGTACAAGGAGAGTAGTTCAAGCTGTGATTCAATTCTTGTCAAAGCAACTTGCAAATCTGACTCCACAAGAAGCGTCGAGGTTGTTTACCCGTATAAGAATATTACATTTAAGATAGTGTCACTCATTTCAAAGATTCAGTCGCTCCAGGGGGGGCCAAGATACAGGGATATAACTGGGAATTTCTTTGCGAATAACTTAGACATTGGGGATGTGGTCGGTAGAAAGTACGAGTATCAGGATAGTGCTCACAGAGACTACTTAAAGATAATATTGAATTCAGGGAGGACCCTTTACCTTTGGTAGTCTGGAGGGCTACAGCTCTTAGCGACAGTTGGTGGTAGTTAATCTAGAAGCGGTTATATATTTTGATGTGCAAAAAGGTTTTTTTTTAGATTAAGAAAAAGTTGCGAGATTATTTTATCGAAACTAATTTAAAAAGGGCTTTTGCTTCAGCGAGTATCGTGTCGTCTCTTTCGTAAGTAATTCTTGCTTCCGCTTTTGCCCAACTACCTGATCTTTCAATTAGTTTTCCCCACACTATAACGGTTTTCCCAGATTCGACCTTTTTCCTAAACTTCGCTTCAATAGAAGCGGTAACTCCCCAGTTTATCCCATCAGAGACTGCGTAAGCCATTACTTCATCCATGAGTGTAACTAAAATCCCCCCATGTATTATCCCTTCGTATCCTTCATAGTTGGAATCAAGCCTCACCTTTATAAACCTTTCGGGGCCTGAACCTTCAACTTTTACCTTTAGGCCGATTGGATTTTCTTCGCCGCAGACAAAACAATTGTTACCTCTCTCGAGAATCTCACTCATAGAATTTCCATTTTTTAAAAAAGAACTTAAGAATTTTCTCTTCGTCTTCAATGGAAAGAATTTTGGGGATGCCCTTTTGTATTACTAACTTTGCCACGAGGAACAGAGACTCCTTTTTTGATTTGAGGTATAGAGTGTCCTCGGAAACCTTAAGTTCATAATTAAGGGTGTCGCTCAAAAATTGGAAGTTCAAGAGTTTAAGGGCATATTCCTCAAGGGGATAGGAAGTTACTTTCCCCTGGCTTATTACAAAAAGTGTATCATTTCTTATTAGGTAGGTTTCCTTGGAGGGGTAAACTACTTCCATTTTTATGTTTGATCCTTTGCGAGTTAAATTTCCGCGAAAGGTGTCCTGGGTTTTCATCTCTTTATATTGGACAACTTCGACAAATTCGGTTTTGAAAGGTTTCTCTTTCAGATTCGCCAGCAGGGTAGAATCAATTTGATTTAAGAGAAGCAGAATAAAGATCATTGCTTGAGAACCCGCGCGATGAGTTCGGCAACCTCTCTTGGCTCCTTGGCAACGGGAACCCCCGCCTCGTTGAATACCTTGATTTTTTCCTCCGCTGTACCCTCACTCCCCGAAATTATCGCACCTGCGTGTCCCATGCGTTTTTCCTTTGGTGCTGTTCTTCCTGCGATAAAGGCAACGACCGGTTTCCCAAATTCTTTTTTTATGTAGGAAGCTGCCTCCTGCTCATCGGTTCCCCCTATCTCTCCCACGAGAACAACAGCCTTGGTTTCCTGATCTTCCTTAAACAGTTTCAAAAGGTCGACGAATTTAGTCCCAATAATTGGATCTCCGCCAATTCCGATGGCCGTAGACTGTCCAATCTTTGCGGCCGTTAAATGACTCACAATTTCGTAGGTGAGGGTTCCACTCCTTGATATTACACCCACTGGGCCTCTCATAAAAATGTGGCCGGGAAGAATGCCAACCTTTGCCTCTCCCGGAGTTATTAAACCTGGGCAGTTAGGACCAATGAGTCTTGCCCCTTTTTCCTCCACAAATTTGACAACTTTCACCATATCCTGGATAGGTATGCCCTCTGTGATTGCCACTATTAACTTTATTCCGGCATCGGCTGCTTCCATGATTGCATCGGCTGCAAAGGGAGCGGGAACAAAAATACAGGATACGTCAGCCCCTTCCTTTTCAACTGCCTCTTTGACAGTATTAAAGACGGGTATACCATCGACAAATTGTCCGCCTTTCCCCGGGGTCACACCTCCAACAACCTTTGTTCCATATTCTTTCATTAATTTAGCATGGAAAGAACCGTCACGTCCGGTTATTCCCTGAACAATAACCCTCGATTCCCTACCTAATAGGATAGCCATATTTCCTCCTTGCTTATACCTGCCTGAGGTTAAATAATTATAACGATGGAAAAAAGAATTTTAAAGAAACTGCTGGAGTATGTTGAGGAAGATATACCTTTTGGTGACATTACCTCGGAATTAATTCCCCAGGGCACTTGCTGTAAAGCAAGGATTGAGGCGAGGGAAAATTTCAAGGTTTTCGGCCTTGAGTATGTGAAAGGGTTGTGTGAGCATTATGGGATAAGTATTAAGCTTAAGAAAAACGATGGTGATTGGGTTGTAAAGGATGAAGTACTTGCCTTTTTAGAAGGGAATGCAAGGTTGATTTTGCAACTGGAAAGAACGCTGTTGAATTTGATCGGGCATCTTTCTGGTATAACTACTCAGGTTGCCTTTTTTGTTATGAAAGCCAAGTCAGTAAATCCGGAGATAGTAATAGCCTGCACAAGAAAAACTACTCCCGGTATGAGATACTTTGAAAAAATGGCCTTTAAGGCCGGTGGGGGCGACACCCACCGATTTTCATTATCTGATGCGGTTATGATTAAAGATAATCATCTGAAACTGCTTGGTGGGGTTAAGGAGGCTGTTAAGCTGGCCAAGGAGAAGACGAGTTTCGTCCATAAAATAGAAGTTGAGGTGGAGAGTTTGGAAGACGCAGTATCCGCAGCGGAGGCGGGTGCCGATATAGTTATGCTTGATAATATGAGCCCAATGGAAATTTCCCGGGTGGTTGAAAGATATAAAGAACTGGGATACTATGGAAAGGTTCTCCTTGAAGCATCTGGAGGTATTAATTTCGAGAACGTTGAAGATTATGCAAAAACGGGTGTTAACATCATCTCATCTGGTTATTTAACCAAAACGATAAGAAGTTGCGATTTGAGTCTGGAGGTAGAAGAATGAGACTTGGAATTATAGGATGTGGTGCCATAGGAAGCTTCGTGGCCCAGGCGATAGAGGAAGACGTTTTGCCGAATATGCATTTACAAGTTATTTATGATGTAAAGGTTGAAAAGGCATATGGGCTTCAGAACTTACTTTCAAAAAAGCCCGATATAGCTTTTACTTTTGAGGACTTTATAGAACATGATATTGACATAGTTTTGGAAGCGGCTTCCCAGGAAGCTTTAAAAGATTATGCATTCCAGATTTTAGAGTCGGGTAAAGACCTTGTGGCCATGAGTGCTGGCGCCTTTGCGGACGAAGAATTCCGGCATAAACTCTTTGATTTTGCAAGATTGAAGAATAGAAAGATTTACATTCCTTCAGGCGCTGTAGCGGGTTTAGACGGATTAAAGGCCCTTTCTTATGTTAAAATTTCGAAAGCCAAACTTAAGACGAGAAAGCCTCCAGCAGGACTGGGAAAAAAAGTTACTGCTCCGGAGACCCTGTTCAAAGGATCTGCTATCGAGGCTGCAAAACTTTTTCCACAGAATATTAATGTCGCAATTGCTCTTGGCCTCGCAGGTGATATATTAGAAAAACTTGAAGTGGAGGTCATTGTAGATCCGAGAGTTAAAAACAACGAGCACACAATAGAAGTGAAGTCAGAAGCGGCGGAGTTAAAAATTCTTTTGAAAAATAAGCCGTTTCCCCAGAATCCAAAAACCAGTTTCTTAGCCGCCCTTTCGTGCCTTCAGGTTCTTAGAAACATAAGTAGTAACGTGATAATTGGGGGGTAGAGGATGAAGAAACTGGCGGAAAGTATCATAGATTTGTTGAAACTAAAAAGGGTTCAGTATGGAGATGTGAGGGTAGTAAGGGTTGTTAAAGAGTTCATTTTGGTAAAGGATGGGATTGTTGATAGGATTGAAAAAACTGTGAACGAGGGTGTGGGAATTCGAGTACTTGTAGATAATCGATGGGGTTTTGCTGGAGTGAGTTCGACTTCTATCAAGGACGCGGAGGAAGCCGTTAATAGAGCGGTTGAAATAGCACGGTCTACTCATAAGATTGCGAAGGTTGCAGGACTTAGTCAAGAGCCCCCTTATGTGGATAGTTATGTGAGTCCACATATTAAGGATCCTTTCAAAGTTGACCTTGAAGATAAGATAAATTTGCTCCTTGAGCTGGATCTACATTTGAAGGGGAAGTATGTTAGAAAGCGCCTTTCCTATTTAGAATTTGAAGATTTTAAACAGGTATTTGCGAGTACCGAAGGTAGTTTAATCGATCAAAGGTTTATTGACTCTGGTATTTCCATGAAGGTAGTGGCTGAAAGAGAGGGAGAGGTTCAGGAAAGAAGCTTTTCTAACATGCTCAGAAAGGGTTACGAGTATATCATAGAGCTAAATGCTAAGGAAATTGCAGAAAAGCTAGTGGATGAAGTTCAGGAGCTTTTATTTGCCCCCACATGCCCTGAGGGTGAGATGGATGTGATTCTTGCCCCTGATCAGATGGCGTTACAGATCCACGAGTCCATTGGTCATCCCTTAGAACTGGATAGAGTCCTTGGCTTCGAAGCTTCATATGCTGGGACGAGTTTTGCGACCCTTGATAAATTAAATACTTTTAAATATGGTTCAGAGCTTTTAAATGTATGCCAGGATTCAACTTATCCCCATGGGCTTGGGACTTTCGGGTATGATGATGAGGGAGTTAAGGCACAAAACATTCCTTTAATAAAAGATGGAATTCTTTCTGGATACCTTTCTTCCAGGGAAAGTGCTTATTATATTAACTCAAAGAGTTCTGGTGCAGCAAGGGCGCAGGATTGGTCGAGGATTCCATTGGTAAGGATGACCAATATAAACTTGCTTCCAGGTAATTCTTCCTTAGAGGAAATGATTGAAAGCACTAAGTATGGGATTCTTATGAAAACGAACAAGTCCTGGTCTATCGACGATAAAAGGTTAAACTTTCAATTTGGAACAGAAGTAGGCTACCTCATTTCTAAAGGGAAGATAGTAGGTGTGGTAAAAGATCCCGCTTATACTGGAATCACCCCCGTTTTCTGGAATAACTTGGTGATGGTGGGAAACGAGAAAGAGTTTGAATATTACGGGATTACCAATTGTGGTAAGGGAGAGCCTGGTCAAACTATGAAGGTTGGACATGGCAGTCCCCCCTGCAAATTCAAAAAAGTGAGGGTTGTGCCATCAAAATGAAGAAAAGATTATTTGTATTTTCATTATTAGCTATAATTTCGTGTTCACCACAAAAATCGAACTACGTTACAAAGACATACCTTGTTATGGGGACCATTTTAAATGTAACCCTTCCACAGAAGTATATCCTGTTTAGTGATTCTGTCTATTCAATATTCCGTCTCGTAGACTCTTTGATGAATCCAATAAAACCCTATTCTGACCTTTATAAGATTAACAATAACTCTGGCAAGTTTGTTTCCGTTCATCCTTACACGGCCGATTGTATCCGGAAAGCGATTTATGTATCTCAACTTACCGACGGGGCCTTTGATATCACTGTGGGATCCTTGGTTCACCTCTGGCACTTTGACGAGCAAGGTAAATATGCTTTTCCTCCTGCAGATTCCATAGAAAAATATCGGAAATTTGTGGATTACAGGAAAGTTGTTGTGTCGGATAATAGGGTTAAAATAGGTAAAAATCAAAGGATAACCCTTGCAGGCATAGCGAAAGGTTATGCCATCGATCTTGCAGCTCGCTACTTAAGAGGCAAGGGTGTAAGTTCTGCAATAATAGATGCTGGAGGGGATCTTTACCTTGTTGGTACAAAGGAAGGCAAGCCCTGGCGTGTTGGTATAAGGGACCCTCATAATAGAGAAGGTATCAATAAAGTTGTTGCCCTTTCCGATATATCTTGCTGTACTTCGGGTGATTATGAGAGATACATTGAGCAAAATGGTAAAAGGTATAGTCATATTTTTTCACCTTTAACAGGCTATCCCGTTTCCAATGGCGTGCGAAGTGTCACGGTGTTATTTAAGGATGCAACACTCTGTGACGGTTTTGCCACTGCAATTTTTGTAATGGGTCCTGAAAAGGCTAAGGAACTCCAGGAAAAGGTTAAAGGCCTTGAGTATTACATAATAATGGACGATACCACAATTTACTCTGGTGGTTTTACTAAGTATTTAGCTGACTAATCTGTGTTTTGAAATTCTGTGGACCAAGTTCATAAATATCATTACCCTCGGCATCAATACCAACGATTACAGGAAAATCGACAACATGAAGTGCGTAAATGGCTTCAGGGCCAAGGTCTTCATACCCTACTATCGTAGAGCGAACAATTTTTGTTGAAAGGATGGCGCCCGCCCCACCTGTGGCAATAAAGTAGACCCCTCCGAACTTCCGCAAGGCGTTTCGCACTTCTTCACCTCTTTTCCCTTTTCCGATAAATCCATAAACCCCATGCTGCAGAAGGATTGGAACATAAGGGTCCATTCGATAAGAGGTAGTTGGCCCAGCCGACCCGATAACCCTTCCAGGGGGTGCCGGGGATGGCCCACAATAATAAATGATTGCACCCTTTAATGGAAATAAACTAAAATTGTGTTTCTCAAGCTCTTCCACAATCCTTTTGTGGGCTGCATCTCTTGCGGTATATATGACTCCTGTGAGAAAAACCCTATCACCTGCCTTTAAATTGAGAAGTGTTTCCTTTTCAATGGGAAGAATTAATCGCCTTTCATTCATATGAAAATTTTAAAACTCGGATAATCTATTTTCAAAAGGCTCCTGAATTTGAAAGATTTGAGAGCAGAGTCAATTAAATTGAATTTTAGCATGGTCATAAGGAGGCGATTTTCACTTTTGTTAATCGTTCGCCCAGGCGACATTAAAATTTTTCTATGAAAAAGCGGTTAATTATTTCAGTTTTTTTCGGGGTTATTTTCATTGCCTTTTTGGCCGTTGCGGTCTATTCATCCATTAAAGCTTATAGAGTGCGAAACAGGATGTGGTACATAAAGAATGTTAATCCTTCAATAAGGGTTGAGGTAGTTAATGCGACGGGTATCCCAGGACTTGCGAGAAAGGTCACCTTTTTGTTGAGACAGGATGGCTTTGATGTTGTTTACTACTCCAGCTCAGGAGATACAATAAAAAAGACAGTGGTGGTTGAACGCTCAGATTCCTCACTTTCCCATGCAAAACACCTTGCTAAGTGGATTGGATGTAAGGAAATTACCCTGGAATGGGACTATGATAAAATTTCCGATTGTGCATTGGTTATAGGGCTGGATTTTAACAAGTATTTCCCAGGGATTGATACTGCAAAAATCCTTTATTGATTCCCTGGTGGGCTGTAGTTCGGGGCTTCTTTAGTTATTATAATGTCATGGGGGTGGGACTCCCTAACCCCGGCATGGGTGATTTTTATGAACCTGCTTTTTACACGGAGTTCCTGTAGGTTCCTTGAACCGGTATAACCCATACCGGAACGAAGTCCTCCCAGAAGTTGAAAGACCACATCGGCAACCTTTCCGCGATAAGGCACCATTCCCTCCACACCTTCAGGGACAAATTTTGTTTGTTTATCCTGGAAATAGCGGTCTTTGCTTCCCTGGGACATGGCTCCTAAGGAGCCCATTCCCCTGTAGACCTTAAATTTTCTACCTTCATAAAGGACCGTTTCGCCAGGGCTTTCGTCAGTTCCCGCAAAGAGGCTCCCTATCATAACGGAAGAGGCACCAGCGGCAAGGGCCTTTACAATGTCACCAGAATATCTGATACCACCATCGGCAATTATTGGAATATCATATTTCTTTGCCTCATCATAACAATCTATTATTGCTGTAAGTTGAGGTACACCAACGCCTGCGACTACTCTTGTTGTACATATGGAACCGGGCCCAACCCCCACCTTTACGCCATCGGCACCTGCCTCAATTAAAGCCCTGCAACCCTCTCTTGTGGCCACATTACCTGCAACTACAGGTATTTCGAAGTTCTTTTTTATCCACTTGACCATTTCTATAACCCGTTTATGGTGGCCGTGGGCAGTATCAACTACAATCACGTCGCATCCTGCTTCTATAAGTCTTTTCACCCTTTCCTTAGAGTCCTCACCTGTTCCACAAGCTGCTGCAACCCTCAAACGACCGTGAGAGTCTACGTTGGCTTCTGGATATTCCAGTTTTCTTAGTATATCTTTGAAGGTCACAAGATATTTGAGTTTGCCCTCTTTGTCGACAATCGGGAGCTTTTCTACTTTGTATTTTTTCATTTTCTCTTTGGCTTCTTCCATTGATATACCAGAGGTTCCCGTAACGAGATTTGTGGTCATTATTTCTCTAAGAGGTTTTGACTCATCGTCTTCAAATAAAAGGTCTCTTCTTGTAACAATGCCGAGGAGCTTTCTTTCATTATCAACGATGGGGATCCCAGAAATGCCCTTTTCTTCCATTAGTTTAAGGGCATCTTTCACGGTGTTCTCAGGTCCGAGGACAAAGGGGTCTTCGATGAACCAGCTTTGAGCCCTTTTTACTTTTCTTACCTCTTCTGCCTGCCTTTCAGGAGTCATATTTCTGTGAATGACTCCTATTCCTCCGAGTCTGGCTATTGCGATAGCCATCTCTGATTCGGTGACGGTATCCATGGCAGCGGAGACAAGAGGAATATTCAAAGGGACATTTTTGGCGAAAATTGTCTTAAGATCGGTCTCCGCAGGGAGAATCTCGCTTTCACCCGGGAGGATTAAAACATCATCAAAGGTAAGTCCTTCTTTTAGATCCATTATGATAAAGTTAAACTGGGGGACAGGGATTCGAACCCCGACTGGCGGATCCAGAGTCCGCTGTCCTGCCAGTTAGACGATCCCCCAGTGGTAGCGCCACCGGGATTTGAACCCGGGTCTCCTGGCTGAGAACCAGGTATCCTGAGCCAGACTAGACGATGGCGCCTATGTATATATTATAGAGTCAAAATACTGGATAAGCAAGCTACGGACTAAGTCTTAATTTGGTATCGGAGCTTGCGATGAGTTTGCAAGGGTTTTTTGTATAGGATATTTGAATGAATTCTTTGCTTTTTGATTTTCTTGTCTTTGCTTATTATAATTTTCACATGAGTGAGAATAAGGTTTTGTTGGGTTTTGAGTCATTGTTAAAAGAGGCTGTACCTCAGGCAAAGGGAGTTGAGTTCTATTATAATGTGTATGAGTCACCTTACCGCCAACATTTTATAGGATTGACTGGCGAGATACCCGAGATTTTTACCTTTGATGGTAAAGTAGCCTTTCTGGATACGCCAAGTGCTTTAATTATTACTTTTGAAGGAACTGATGAAAAATTGGTAAAGTGGTTAAGTATTCATAAAGGGTTTGCAAAGCTTATATTGACCATTTCTGAATCTGAGTACCTTCAGAGTGTTGTTGACGAGTTTGTGCACAAGGTTACTATGGTTAGGGAATTTGACGAAATTTATAATGAAATCATAGAACACCTTTGCCAAATCACTTCTTCGACAATCGGAGGTATCACCGTTTACGATGAGGTAACTAATTATCTTTTAGGTAGGGGTAAGGGTTATATGGACTTTTCTCTTCATGGAGATGTGGTCATCGAGGGCGTGTTCAACTTTCCACTTACACCGGAGACAGCAGCTTCTCAGGCGGTTGAGAAAAAAGATATAGTTGTTATCAATGATGCTAAAAATGAACCGAGAATCTTGAAACAATTTGTGGACTATTACAAAGTTGACAGGGTGATGGTAGTTCCTCTTTTCGTAGACAATAGACTCTTCGGAACGATCTATCTTGGGCGATATTATGGATTACCCCCATATACGCAAGCAGAGGTTAGGCTTTTAAGGTCTCTTATTCCTTATCTCACCAGCCTTTTGAAATTACTGAAATATCGTGAGGATTCGGAAAAAAGGTTAAAGGCTCTGCTTTTTGTTAAGGATCTCGCAGAGAACATTTTAAGCGAGTCAAGTCTTTTAAAAATCTTTGATGTGTCAAGGGAATACCTTAGAGTAATTGTAAAGATAGAGAATTGCGCTTTTTATAGCAATAACCTGGGTGATTTCACTTTATTGTACAATTTTGGCTTTTCGAAAAGCGAGCTTGCCGAAATTAAGAAGAATCTGCCTCTTGAGGAAGAAGCAAAGGAAGGGGAGGTTTGTATCACCTGCTTAAAGAATGCAAACCTAAATTATAAGGTTTTACTTACCGTTTCTTTTTCTATCGAAAATCATAATTACCTGGCCGTTCTTGGGTCCAGAATTAAAGAGAAGCTCACTGATGAAGATCAAGAATTGATTAAGGTACTATTCAGTTCTGTAAAAATTGCCTCAAAAAATCTCTTCTTATACGAGAAGAGTGTGGAAGCACTCGATAAAATCATCGAAATTCTTTCCCAGCTTGAGAGCAAAAAGGACTATTTTACGGCGAATCACTCTAAGGATGTGGCTGAATTTGCTTTGAAAATTGCAGAGGTCTTAAATTTACCTGCTGATGAAAAGAAAAATATATATGTGGCGGGTTTACTTCATGATATCGGAAAAGTTGTGGTGGAAAGAGCCATCCTGCTGAAGGATGGTCCCCTTAATAGTGTAGAATGGGATGAGATAAGAAATCATCCTTCTGTTGGGAAGGAAATATTGAAAAGCATTCCAGGACTTGAAAAGACTGCTCTGTATGTTGAAACCCATCATGAACGTTATGATGGCAAAGGTTATCCCAATGGTCTTAAAGGCGAGGAAATCCCATTAGGAGGTCGGATTCTCTGTATTTCTGATGCTGTAGTAACTATGCTCTCTGACAGGCCTTACAGAAAGGCTTTGAACAAAGAACAAGTCATTTTTGAATTAATTAAAGAAAGTGGAAAGCAATTTGATCCGCAACTTGTCAAAATTGTGGTCGATATCCTTGAGCAGGAAAACGTTTAATTTTTTTTAATCTTTAAACCTCTCAATTAGTTTTTCTAATTCTGAAAGAAGCGAGGTCAGGGGTGGAGTTTCGAAGAATTTTCTTCCAGTGACTTCGTTAGCATAGCTTTTATAAATGTTACTCACCAGTTCTTTCCACTCCCCGGGTAGAGAAGGAGGATTGGATTTAACCAGGTTCTTCCAATTTTGTCTATCCTCCTTCTTTGCTTTTTCGATTTCTTCATACCAATCAGTTTTCCTGTAAAAGATTCTCAATATCTCTTTACTCACAGGAATTCCTTTGTAGGTGAACCTGCACTCATCAGGGGCCCCAACGGCATCAACTACCATTAAGTTTCTATCTTCATCAAGGGCAAATTCAAACTTTCCATCTTCGTTAACGAGACCGAATCTACTTACCTCCTCGGTGATAATTTCGTTAATTTTAATTGCGATTTCTTTAAGTTTAGTAAATTCTTCAGGTGTGAGTCCGCTGATCTCAAAGGCCTCATTTTCTTTTATGTATCTATCTGTAACTTCAAGTTTCGTTGAAAAATCGAGGATGGGTTTTTCCAGTTTCTCACCGGGTTGTGGTATGCTTTTTAGCCCCACATCCTCGGGCTTCCATTCTCCCTTTAAGAGCCTCTTTAATAACGAAGAGCCTTCAGGAAGGCTATTTCTGTAAATAACCTCAAGGGGGATAAGAAAATTCGATTTTAAAGTCTTAAAAGCTGAGTAGTCATAGTCCTTTCCATCAAAAGTGGGCTTTATTACTCTTACCATCTTAAATTGAAGTGTGTTCGAGGGCTCTTTTACATCGTGAAGTTTTTTTACTGTTCCTTCTTCGACTATACCAAGATAGTGAGTCCTTATGCCCCTTTGTTCAAGCTTTTCGAAAAAGTAAGCGGTTACAATACAGATGGCCTTACCCTTATCCGGTATTTGATCTGGCATTTCCCCCCAGTCAAAGACCGAGTAACGGTCCGAAAACACGAAATTGCCCACCCCCGTCGTTTCTCCTGTTGGTTCCTTTAATACGATTAAGTCCTTTACGCTACCCATTGAGAAGCTCCTTGTCACTTTTTTCAATTTCTTCTTTGAGTTTTATCTGATATTCTTCAACTTTTTTTCTTACTTCATCATCTTTAACTCCCACAATTTTAGCTGCAGCTAAGGCGGCTTGTTCTGGTTCAAGCACCACCATTGGGGCTACTCCTTCTGGCATCCTTAAGGATGAAAAGAGGTCGGCACCGGCAAATTTTTCAGAATAGGGCGGACAGGCAATGACGGGTTTTGAAGTCTGTGCGTCAACAAAGCCACTTAGCGCATTACTTTTTCCAGCAACGGTAATGATGACATCTATCTCCTTTTCATACTCTTTAAGAATTTCTAAAACCTTTAAGGGAACTTTGTGGGCAGAACCAATGCGCAGGATTGCTTCGATGCCGAATTTTGCTAATTCTTTCTTTATATTTTCACAAAATGTTATATCCTTTTTAGAGCCCATTATGATTAATACTCGGTACATTTTTCCTCCTTTTTATGAAAATGGGCCGTGCAGGACTCGAACCTGCGGCCACCGGATTAAAAATCCGGTGCTCTACCTCCTGAGCTAACGGCCCTGTTGTGCTCAATTATAAAGGAATTAAATCGTCCTATCAAAAGCTCAAGGAATAGAAAGTTCCGTCCCTTGCTGCAATAAATAACCTTCTGCCCCATAAGAGTGGAGAAGTTTCAAGAACTTTGGGTATTGGAAGTACCCAGATTAGATTGCCTTTATTAAGGTTCAGACAGTAAAGTTCACCAAATTCTCCCGTTTCGGTTGTAGTTGAAACAAGTACGAAGGTATCGATAATCACAGGTGTAGAAGATATAAAATTTTTAGTGTCAAAAGTCCACATCCTGATTCCTGTTTTTGTGTTATGGGAGTAGATCTTTCCAAAAGCGGTACTAACTACTACGAAGCTATCCTTAACCGCAGGGGATCCAGTGACTGGCTCTGTAAGGTTAAAAGACCACAAGATAGTATTCTTTGCCCCATCGAAACACCCTATTTCGCCTGCTGTGTTTCCATAGAACAGCTGTTTTTCATAGAGATTTAGATAAGCTTCTATTGGGGCTGAAGTTTTAATGTGGTTTATCTCAACTCCTGTTGTTCTATTCACGATATAAATATTTCCGTTTAAATCGGCCACATAAAGGTTCCTTTCATCAATTAAGGGCATGTTTTTAACCATTCCCTCGGTGGAAAATTTCCATTCAATTTTGTCCTGATTGATGTTGTATGCGTATACACCATCTTGAAAAACAGGCACGTAAATTATGTCGCCGAAGGCAATAGGGGGTGCGACAATGGATCCGCTGAAACTCTTTGACTTCAATATTTGCCCCGAAGTGTTGATAATGTATAAAATTCCATTTAAAGTGCCAACGATTATATTGTTATTCAATATAACCGGAACGTGATTAATACTGCCATTTAAGTTTGTCTGCCATAGCACATTACCGAGAGTATCTAATGCGTACAATACCCCCTGGTTTGTCCCAACATATATTACGCCGTTATTTATCGCAGGCTGTGATGGAATACCGGATAAATTCCTTGACCAATCAATGCGTGGCGCTTGATTTCCCAAAAGGGCCTTTACGTTAAAATTGTGCTCCGAATTGCCCATGTATACCGGGAATATTACCTTTTCTTCTTGTGAAGGTGTAAAGAAGAATTTTCTGTAGACTGCAAAAAGTAAACCCAATACTATAGAAATTGAGACGAGGATTGGAACGAGAGGAGAGCGTTTCCTGCTTTTTACTATTTTAAACTCTGGAGCGGGCTCCTTAGCTAATTCTTCCTCTTCTTCCTTCTCTTCCTCGACTTTTTCCTCAGGGACCGTACTAATTACTTCCACGCCCTGTTTTTCAAGCTCTTCTAGTATTTTAGAAGCTTCCTCCAGGTTAATCTCTTCTATCTGTCCGATCTTGGAAGCATCTTCCTGACTTTCTACCATTATAAGTTCTTTTTCACCCAGCCTCTTATTAATTTCTTCAAGGGTTTTGCTAATCTTGGCCAGAAGTTCATCGTATTCTTTCACTTTTTTAATGACTTCCATCAACCTATTTCTGGCGCTTTGTTCTTCAGGTCCGCCCATTCGTATTTTTATAACGAGCTTTCCTGCCTCTTCTTCAAGAGCATTTTTTACCGTTTCAACTTCCGTGAGGCTTTCTGTTAGGAAATCCTTTATCTTCTCAAGCCTTTTGTAAATTTCCTCAAGGGGTTTTAAGTAAAGTTGAGCTTTACCTTCTAAACGTTTCTTTTTGAGTTGTTCTTCTTGTTGCAGTAACTCATTGACAGGGGTGACATTTTCTACCTTAATGCTTGTGGGAGGGGCCATTTTCCTTATTTTCTCGAAATCTTCTTCTGTTTCTGCTTCGAGAATTGCTTTGTACTGCCTGTAGTCGTGTTCGGTTAAAGCAATTTCCTTGGCTATTTTTGCTAATTCTGCTCTTCCTATATCGGGTGGCTTATCACCTAGGAGGATGTCGATTTTAGTTCTCTTATACTCTATATTAAGCTCTTTTAACCTGTTCTCAAGTTCTTCAACTTTGGATTTTACCTCACTGAGAAGCTCGTTGAGCTCCTTTGTCAGAAAATTAATCTCCTTTTCATAATCCGCTTTTAGAATGAGGAATTGTTTTTCCGTGATCTCACCTTTGCTATAAAAGTCGCTTAACTTTGAAAGGGCTCGCGTTATCGAGCTATGCTTTTCTTTATATTCTTCAACTTTTTCGATTAACTTAATTAGTTCCATGTAAAAATTATAGCCTTTTAGATTCAAATTGTCAATAACACGGCGTTCCTCAAAATTAATCTATTCGAAATGGGATTGTTTCATCAAAAATAGCAAAATAATAAAACGGCGACCGTATTGCCTCCTTTTGTTCTTTAAAAAAGGAGGAACGCAATGTAGTCGTATCCAATGAGAGTGGCAAGAAACACAAAATTAACGGGAGAAAGGTAAAGTGGATATGAGATAGAGGCGCCGTTAAACGGTTGGAGTTAAGAGACGAAAGCGTGTGTAAAGAAATAAAAAAGAAGGTTGAGAGTTTGAGGGATAACATAAAGATAGTAAAATTAACACAAGCGATAATCAAATTACAAAGGGAGCTTGACAGGTCTTACAACAAGAAAAGAGACTCGAATGGGCATCAGAACTACAATAGACGATCTTTCAAGTAGACTTAATTTTGAAGAAACACGTAATCTCGTTTTTGTAATTCACAAAGTCTTCAGGCCTTTTTGTGTAAAAGCATAGCCATATATCATTAATTACTTTTCAAGCGAAGTCTTTCGATTTTTCAGCTTTAGGAGAGGAGACTTGACAGTACATTTTCAACGCAATATACTTTACATTGTAAAGTAATTTACAAAAG
>Ga0308421_1000552_pt1 | contig 21913 bp, 17 predicted proteins | sample HotsprSampleMS60_FD_203673 | JGI IMG/M metagenome (GOLD analysis project Ga0308421, IMG submission 203673) | Hot spring phototrophic mat microbial communities from Mushroom Spring, Yellowstone National Park, Wyoming, United States - 20090730_MS60 ...
TGAGCGAGGAGCTGGGCGAGAATTTGGCACTCAGCCAGACCTTCGCGGCCAAGCTCTTCCGCCAGCGTATCCTGTCCCCGGAGGCCATGCGGGACCTCTTCGTCGAGGTCCTTTCTCGCGAAGGGACGACCCTCGATCCGAACCGCTTCCAGTCGATCCTGTCCTTGATCGACCGGTATCGCCAGGCCGGACGGAACCCGCTCAAGTCGATCGGGAGCCTCGAATCCGACCAGACCTTGCGCACCATGCTCAAGGAGCTGGGCGGGGAGGAGAAGGAACTCGCCAAGAGGCTGCTTTCCCTCGACGTATCGGAAGAGGAGGCCGATTTCCTGGTCCAGCGGGCCCTCGACCGTGTCCGGACGTCGTATCCGCCGGCCCTTTTCCGCGAGACGGTCCAGGACATGACGCAGGAGGTCGCCCGCTGGAACGACCTTCCGTCTTATCACCCGAATTATGCCGAACTTCTCGCACAGGAAGGGGAAACGCTTCCGGCCAAGCTTCTCGGTCAGGCTGCTCCGCAGCCGACTCGCCCGACCGTTCCCGAACCTGCCGGGGCGGCCGCGCGGGCGGCTGATCAGGAAGTGGCCGCACCGGCTACCCCGGCTGAGCCGGAGCCGGTCACACCGGCCAGGACGGAAGAACCGGCTCAGGCAGTGACGGAGCCGACTGGCATGGCCGGTGACCTGTCTGAACTCGACCAGTGGGACATTCCCAAGCTGGCCGACGGTTCCGAGCCGAGTGCCGAGTTTGTCGATTCCTTTGACACGGCCATCCGGCTCTTCGCCAATGACTTCATCGATGCCGTGGTGGAGGACATCGCTCCGCGCATCCGGAGCCTGGCTGGGCGCAGAGGACGAGCTGCTGCCAAGGGGCCGGTTTCTCTCCCGGTCGATTCGGCGGCCAAGCAGGCCATCACGACCATCCAGAAGCTGGGCCTGACCGATCCGGATGACCTGGCCCGGGTGGTCCGGGGAGCGGCCCTGCAATTCCTGATCTATGGGTATCGAGACCTGGCCTTCCAATTGGTCAAGGAACTCGAGCCGTTCCTGTCGGCCACACCCAAGAAGGGCTCGACCTTCCAGCTCCTCCAGAATATGGTCAAGAAGGTCCGGAAGCTTGCGGCCAAACGGGCCGGTGTCAAGTCCTTCGAGGAGATCCCGGCGGCCGACCATCCAGAATGGCTGCAGGAGGTTGCCCAATTCGAGGGCGACGCGGCCGAGCGGGCCCTGCTTCGTGGGGCGGTCGAGGGCGATCCGGCGGCCTGGCCTTGGGCGAACATCCACAAGCTCTTGTCCGATGCCCTTTTCGAGTCTCTGGCCCGTTTCTTGCCGGACATGGACCTGGCCCAGGAACTGGGTGTCGTCCTTCCGGTTCAAAAGATAGAAAGGCTGGAGCAGGACGACATTGCCCGGATCTTTGGCCTTTCTCCCGAGGGCATGAAGAAGCTCCGGGAGGAGCGGGCGGCCCCGGCCCAGTCTGTCCAACCGACTCAACCAGCCCAACCGGCCCAACCCGTTCAGCCAGCCCAGCCCGCTCGACCGACCCGAGCAGCCCAGACCGCTCCGCCCCCAGCCGATGTCCAGGCCGCGGCTCCTCCGGCTGGGCAGGCGGTTCCGGCCCAGCCGGCCCAGGCTCCGGCGGCGACGGCACCGACCGAAACTCCGGTTAGTAAGGCGACGAGGGAGACCGCGCCAGCCCGAGAGCCGGCCGTTCCTCCCGAGCAGTATCGGCTGACGACCGACATCGGACAGGGCATCAAGGTCGGGACGGACGGGACTGTTACGGTCGGCGAGCGGAGCCTCAAGCTCCGGAACGAGCCGGGCCATCTGACCGCTCGGCATGTCCGGGAAATCGTGCGCTTGGCGCGGAAGCTGGGGACGGACGATCCCCTGGAGACGGTCCGCAAGCTGGCGGCCGAGGTCGTGGAGGGCGTGGACGATGTCCAGGACTTGGCCGATCTCACGGATGCCGATCTCGACCAGGTCTTTCGCTATGTCTACACCCTGATGGCCGAGGACCGGGCGGAGGCCCAACTCCTGGCCAAGGCGGCCAAGCGGGTGAACGAACTCCGCGACCGCTTGCTCGGCCGGACGACCATGACCTTGGGCCGGATCTCGCGGGAGAGCCGTCGTATCCTGACCGATGCCCTGCGGTCCAATTATCTCTTCGATTCCGAACCTCTCCGTTTCGATCCGGAACGGGCCAAGCAGGTCATCCAGGAGGTCATGCGTTCGGGCCGTCTCCGGCCGACTGACCAGCAATTCCTGTCCAAGTTCAATGAGCGGGCCGGGAAGACCAATTGGGAGCAGCTGGTCGCGGAACTCGAAGACATTGCTGGTAAGGTTTCCAAGGGTGAGCCGTTGCGCCTCACGACCTCGCGGTGGGTCCAGAGCTGGCAGCCGGACGAGCTCGAGGACCGGTTGGCCTTCGCTCTGTCCACCTTCCCGCGCCTGCCCCTGGGCAACGAGGCACCGGTCGAGCGAGACCTGATCGATCTCATGTACCAGGCCCTGCGCGAAAAGGGTCCAGGACGGATCGCTTCGGCCATCGCCAAGGCCCGCAAGCGCATCCTGGACCTCCCCGAGAGCATGGTTCTCGAGATCGCCAAGCGGATCGGGCCCACGTCTCTCGAGGAATACCTGGGTCGCGTCCTCCCGGACATCTTGTCGGATGCCGAGAAGAGCCAGATCCTGTCCGCCCTGCAGAGTCGTCTGGGGCAGGTCAGTGCCAGCTGGAACAGCGACAAGGTCGCGGAGTATCTCGGCACGGTTATGTCCGAGATCATTCCCAAGGAGGGGATGGTTCTCGCAGAAATCGGCCGGGAGATCGCGATGCGCTTGCTCCGGGAAAGGGGCCTGACCGTTCCCCAGGACACCATCCGGGCGGCCCTCGAGAAGCTTCTCGGGCAGGGGACCATCCGGTACGAGGGCGGCAAGATCTACTTCAAGGGGACGGGGGCGAAGGTCGCGGCTGCTCCCAAGGGCGTCAATGAACGGGTGGCCCAGACGGCGGCCAAGGAGATCTGGCAACAGGCCAGCTCCATGGTCCAGTCTCGGGGCGACGTCCTGGCCCAACTCACGGCCGAAGAGATCGATACGGTCGGATCGGCCCTGGCCTATGTCCTCAAGCAGCGCTACCGTGGCCGGGGCTGGCCGTCCAGTGCATTGGCCGGTCGCCTCCTGCTCCGTCAAGTCACCGAGCGGCTGAAGGGGATCGGGGCCCCGGTCCGTCAGGAACTGGCCGAGAAGCTTTCTCTGTCCGATCTCGAGGAGATCGGCCTCCAGATGGGCATTCTGGAGCCGACCGGAGGGACCTTCCGGCCTGTCTGGGAACTCATCGACGAGGCTTATCCGGACGACGAGATGACGAGCTTGGTCGTCCAGGTCTTGGGGCGGGAGCCGGACATCATCGAGCTCGATCTCGGGCGGGCCTTCGGGCACTTGGCCTTTCAGGAGGGCAGGAAGAGGCGAATCGAGAGACTGACCAAGGAAAAGGTTGATTCCATCCTCCAGAGGATCGTCGATGAATTCGGGCACATCCGGCGCGGGCAGCCGCTCGGGCCGCTCGACCTTCGGAAGAAACTGGAGGAGATGCGGGCAATCGTCCCGCTCCGGAGTGGGGAGTACCGGATTGACTGGGGCGTCTTGGATGACGTCCTGGACCTTTGGAAGAAGCGGAATGGGGCCCTTCCGGGCCAGACGGCTTCTCCACGGCCGCTTAGCCAGGATGCCATCGTCCGGCTTCTCAAGACGATTGGTGGAGAGTCGCCGGACGAGGCTGAAAAGGCGGCACGGAAGGCCGGGAAAAAGTCCAGGAAGGCCAAGCAGGCCGATCAGACTCTCCAGCAGGATGTTTCCCTGCGGACCGGTGCGGCCTTTGTTCCAGGAGCACGGGAACGGCCGCTCGATATCGGCCGTTTCCGGCTGCGGGAAGATGCCTCCCTCCAGGACGTCCTGGATGCCATTGCCGTCCGGCATGGTGGCATCCGTCCGGAACAGGTCGATCGGGTGGCGGAACGGATCCAGCGGGCCATCGGTGGCCAGACCTGGTTCCCGTTCACGAGCCTGCTCATCGACGAGATGGCGGAGCAGGCCATTCTCCGGGCCATGCGGGACGAGAAAGTGGCGGACCGGGCCATCGCGGAGGCCTTGTCTCGGATGGGCATGAAGGCCAGTGCATTCGGAGTGGCCCACCCGGCCCTCCACAAGGTCCTGCGCACCGTCCTGCCCAATCAATTCGGTCTTCCGCGGACGGCTCGGGGATCGGCCATTCTGGCCTCCGGTCGTTCCCTGACTGAACGCGAGGCCGAGATCCTGGCGCGGGCCCGGTCGAGCGAGAAACTCCAGAGACTGGCTGAGTCCTTCGAGCGAGACCGGGAACTGATCGGTCAGAGTTATGACCGATTGCGCAGCCTCTTGGGTCTGGAGCATGTTCCGGCCTGGGATCCGGACAAACTCACGGTCGGAGACGTCTGGAAGGTCCTCGATCTGGTCCCGGCTGATGCTCCGGTCGATGTCCGGAACGTAGCCGACCAGCTCCGTAAGACTCTGACCGAGTGGGACCTCCTGCCCAAGAAGAAGCGGCCGGTCTTCTCGCGGGCCTATGCCGACTTCCTGAACTACAAGATCGACGAGGTAACCTTCCGAACGGACCTGGACGAATCCATGGTCCGCAAGGCCTCGGCCATCTATTTCGATGAGCTCGGCAAGATCTACAAGGTCAAGCCGACTTATCTCGAGAGGTTGATCGAAGTGGCCGTTCCGGAGAGTGTCCGGCGCTTCGTCGGGTCCTTGGGCAAGGCTTGGCGGCAGCTCGCGGTCCTCTCGGCCGCCAATGTCATGCGCAATGTCCAGGACCTCTTCGTCCGGGCCCATCTCTACGGCTTCGGGAACCAGCTGCGCGGATCCGAGTCGGCCCTTTATCGGGCCCAGGCGTGGGAACTGGGCGGCCTTCCGGGCGTCATGATCGAGCCATTCTACCGGATCCGATCGGCCACGGAGGAATTCGAGGCGCCGACCGATCTCCTGTTTGCCCGGTTCTTGCGCAAGTTCGGGAAGGCGGGAGAGGTCCCGGCCGATCTTCTCCAGTGGATGGCCGATAACCGCTGGGAGATCATTGCCATTTCCGAGTCGGCCGCCCGAGGTGCAGCCTGGAAGACCTTCGCCGAGCAACACTTCGCCGAGAATGTCTTGCCGGCCCTCTTGCGGAGGATCCGGGAGGCCGGGATCGATCCGGACGTCATCCGGCGGATCGAGGTGGAGGGCTTGGACCTCAGCCCCACGAAGCTCCGGGAGATCCTGCTTGGGGCGGGAGTGAACCGGAACCGTGCCGAGGAATTGGTCACGGTCTTGCGGGCGGGGATTGCCGAGGCCGATCGTGTCGGGACGCAGAAGGCTTATCAGATCTTCTTCGATTACGAGGACGTGACCAGGCTGGAACAGGAGCTCGGACTCAATTTCTGGCTCCCGTTCCATTACTGGGCCACCCGGAACGTCCCGTTCTATCTCGATACCCTGTCTTCCCACCCGCGCCTTCTGGCCTTCTTGATCCGGTACGAATCGGCATCCCGAAGGTTCCGCGAGGACCGGGGCCTTCCCGGCAAGTTTGCGTTCATGATCCCGTTCTCGATCGGTGGTCGGTACTTCGGGGTGAACCCCTTCGCCATCTTCTCCATCTTCGACCAGTTCCGGAGTTACCCGGAATTGGACAGCGAAGATGGCGTGCTCCAGCAACTCTACGAATTCATGGGCCTGATCGGTGTCTCGCCCTCCCCGTTCGTCATGATCCCGCTCGAGAGGGCTGGGTTGGTCGAGGGTAAGTTCGGTACTCGGCTGGTTCCGCGCCTGACACAGTGGGTCCAGCTTGGGACGTCTCTGGCCGGCCTCAACCAGGGGCGGGGTTACGATCCGGAGGCCCCCATTCTCCGGCTCTTGACCGGGGAGGATCCGGATGCCTACCGGCAGAGACTGGTCCGCCGGCGGCTCCGGGAGATGTCGATCGAGCGGACGGGACGGCCGGATACGCCCGAATACCAGTGGGCCATGCTCGATCCCTCCTCGCCGCTGTACCAGGAGGCTCTCCGGGACGTCAATGCGTACTTGGCCCGGCGGCAACTCGTCAATTTCTTCGTGGGCTTGCCGACGGCCGAGGCTGGGCCGACCGAGGTCCAGGTGAGCCAGCGGCGGTCGCAATATCCGGAGGAATTGACGCCGGAGATGCGCGAGTACCTGGCACGGACGGGTGACATCGGGACGGCTTACTGGGGAGTCCGGCATCCCGAACAGGTCCAGGTCAATCTCGGCTTCCTCCTGGACCGGAACATGATGCCGGGCTGGCAGCATTATTATGCGGACGAAATCGAAGAGCGCATTCCGGGCTACCGGAGTTACTTGGAGTGGCTGGCCAATCGTGGGCCAGGCCAATCGCGGTCATTACAGACGTGGTTACGAGAAACCGGTCGCCGGTAACGCCGGCCGGAGGGGCGGATATTCGCGTCCGCCCCTCCCACTCGGCTGGCGGGCCCGACCGGAGGAGTGAAAGGTTTTTATGGTGGAGGTGACAACCATGCCTGATGTCTCGGTCATCCCTGGTGACGGATACGAGGCCAGCGAGCGTGGACCGGCAGGAGCCGGTGAGCTGGAGGAGCGGCCGGAGCCAGTGGAAACGGGGACGGTCGGCGTTCCTTCGCAGACGGAAGACTGGGAGAGCCGTTTCAAGGGACTGCAGGGCCGGCTGCAGCGGGAGATCGAGGAGAAGCGGGCCTTGCAGCAGCAGCTCTTGCAGATGCAGGAGCAGATCCTGCGCGAAAAGATCCAGGATCTCGATCCCGAGGAACAGGAGGTCGCTCTCCGGGAATTCCGTTTGCGCCAGAAAGAGCAGGAGCTTCTCCAGACGCGTTGGGAAATGGAGATGGCGGCACGACGCATGGCCATCCTCCATTTGAGCCAGCAATACGGTGTTCCGGCGGAAGAGCTGGAACAGTTCAATGACGCGTACAGCATGGAGGCCTATGCCAAGGGTGTGGCGGAGGCTCGGAAGCGGGCCCGGCGGGAACAGCGAAAGGCTGACGGGGCTGACCGTTTCGAGCAGGGTTCGGCCGTTTCGGCGCGCCAACCGGCCGCTCGCAACTTGGACGAGGCCGCAACGTCCTGGGCCGAATTTGTCCGCAGCAGGCTGCGGAGCAAGTAACAGAGGGGGAGAATTGACCGATGTCGATCCCTGGTGTTTATGTATACGATAACAGCGGTAACCTTTCGGAGATCGCTCGTCTTCTCAAGGAGCACTGGGAACTGCCGTTCACGGAGCAGATCAACCGAGACGTCTTTGCCCTGAACCGTTTCAAGCGGCGACAGGGAGTGGGACGGGAGGTCATGTGGAAGCTCCATGTGGGCGGGAACAATTCGGTCGGTTCGTATGCCGAGCATGACTCGTTCCGTCCGGCCGGGCGGCAGGAGTATGTCGAAGCCCGCTCCTTCTTCACCATGAACCGCGTCATCGTCGAGGTGACCGGCTTGGCGGAGGCGGCCACGCGCGGGCAAGGCGGCTTCTTCGAGGTCTTGGGCGAGGAAATGCGCCAGGGCCTCGAAGACCTCAAGAACGAGATCAACCGGCAGCTCCTGGCCGTAACCAAGACGAACCCGACCGACCTGGACAGCGTTCCGATCATCGTGGACCGGACGGCCACGGGTGACGTCTATGCAGGCATCCAGCGGTCGCAATCGTACTGGGGCCCGGCCATCCTGCACAATGGTGGCACGCCCCGGCCGCTCACGATCGCCCTCATGCAGCAGATGCGGATCTTGTTGAGCTCGACGGCCCGGAATGCCAATACCACGGCCATCTGGGCTGCCCCCAAGCACTTCTATCAGTACGGCGACCTCCTGTCCATGTTCCGTCGTTATGTCAACCCGACGACCATGGACGGCGGCTATCCGGCCCTCGAATTCGAGTCCATTCCGGTGATCCAGGTCAAGAATCTTCCGGAGGGCTCGATCTACTTCCTGGACGAGTCCGAGTGGTTCTACTATGTCCTGGAGAACTTCCGGACGGACGAGAAGAACGTGGACAAGGACGCACGCCGGTTCGTGATCAGCCACTACAGCCAGCTGGTGTGCAAGGCCTTGGCCAAGCAGGGGCGGATCAAGGACCTGAACTAGTCGGGTGAGGGGGGTTCGGAGGAGGGCTGGGCTTTCCGGCCCTCCTCCCTCTCCCTCTTTTCCTGGGAAGGAGAAACGATCGGACCATGCCGGTCTATCTCTTCCGTTGTCCGTGTGGCCAGGAGCACGAAATCCGCCGCCCCATGGAGAAGGCGGGTGAACCGGCCTCCTGCCCGTGCGGACAGCCGATGAAGCGACTCTTCACGCGTCTTCCGATCATGATCCGGCCGGAAGGCTGGAATCTCCGGCCGGACGAACCCGGTTATTCGAATTTGCCACTGAAGGACAAGGAGCCGAGACCGTTATGCCATCAGTGACCGAGGTCATTCACCTGCGCTTGGACGACATCCTGGAAATGCCGGAGCCGGACCGGGGCGAGATCCTGGAGGAGTGGGTCCTGCATGACGAACCGGTAAAGATCCGTTCGGCCTCGGGGAAGCCGATGGAGGTCCGGATGAACGGGGAGACCATCGTCTTTCCTCCGGCCGGGCGTCGTGTCGGGCGCCGGACGGCCGTCTATCTCCTACAGTTTTACGGTAAGCACAGCCCGTTCTTGGGCCGTTGTCAGGCCACCGGTTATGACGAACTGGGCTGGATGATGTTGAACGAGGAAGAACGGAAGCGGCTCGAGAAGTTCTATAAACCGATGACTGACTATCTCACGCACATTCCTGATACGAAGGAAGAGCCAGCCAGCTGAGGAAGGGGGTTCCGGTGCCGGACCGCATTCTCGGTGAGGACACGACCATTTATGCCGATTTTCCTTTGCCCGGCCTCTTGATCGCTGACGTGACCATCGAGGATCCATTCGGCGAAGTCGTCCACACGGTGGACAATAACCAGGCGGACGAGACGGCCCGGCACCGCATTTCCGTTCCCGGCAATGTCCTGACCGTTCCCGGGGCCTATAGGGCCGTTTGGCAGCGGGCCGACGGCCACACGGTCGTGCAGACCTTCACCGTCGGCCCGCGCCCCGTCCCGGTCGTGACCAAGTTTCAGGCCCGGGCCCAGCTCCTGGGCCGGATCACGCGTGTCTGGTACGGGACCGTGACGGGTGGGGACGAAGAATCGCTCGTGGACGACACCCTGCGTGGCGGTGATGACGACTACCTGGGTTGGTGGGTCGTCTTGGCTCCTCCCCACAAGGACATGGGACACCTGTTCCGGGTGATCGAGTTCTTCGGGACGACGTCGGGCTTGGGTCTCCACCGAGGCTGGCCGGACCGTGTCCCGCCGGTCGGCTCGGGATATCTTCTTTCAGAGGTCGATCCTCGAGAGGCCGACCGGGCCATCGAGAATGCCTGTCAGGCCATCGGTGGTCTCGCTCGGGTTCGGGTGGTCTATGAGTACGAGCTCCCAGAAGATCGGATCATTCCCATCCCGCGCGGCTGGACGCATGTCTTGACCGTTTCCCGGAATGGACGGTTGCTGTATCGTGACCAGTGGGGACTCCTCACCGGACGGCGTCTCCTGGTGACCACGACCGACATTCCGGTCGGTACCGTCCTCACCGTGACCGGCCTCATGGCCCAGATACCCCCTGTTTGGGAAGACTCGATCATCGATCTTTCCCTGCCCGTCCTTCTGGCCCAGGCCGTCCAGACCTTGCATGCCGGGAGGGCCGGAGGTGCCGCGACCGATCCGGACGAGCATCTCCGGCGGCAGCTCACGGCCATCGATGAATACGACCGGGTGGTCCGCTGGGGAGCCCGGCGTATGCCCAATGGTGCGGTGAGAGTCCTGGACTGAGGAGGGTGAGGCATGTCGATCGTCGTCTCGGAGAACGAAGTCCTCCTGTACGGGACTCGCTTCCCCCTTTGGGGCCAGGTCAAGCGCACCCTGATCACCCCCTTTCCGGGAAAGGTCGTGACCGGAGACTATACCCGGGCCGACAAGGTCTTGACATCGGAATGGGTGACATCGGATGTCTCAGGGGGACTCGGGATCCTGTTCCAGCGCCTGCCCAACCACCAGGACCGGTTCTGGTTCGGGACACTCGAGACCACCTTCCAGCGCGGCATCACCCTGAATACCCGTGTCTTCCGGGCCCGGGTGGACGGCAATGACCAAGACCGGTTTCCGGCTTTGGTCGAGCGTTTCGTGGTCTATTATGACGACCTCTATGCCGTTTCCGATTCGTATCTCTACCGGACATCCGGTGGGAGAGACGGGGAGGTTACCTTCGCTCCGGTCCGCTCCGGGGCCAATGAAGTCTTCCAGGCCAATGCCCGGATCGTCGATGCCCTGGTCTATCACGGCCGGCTGTATCTCTTGACCAGCCTCTCCCTGTATGCCTATGACTTCAATCAGACGAATTGGGTCCGGTATCCGGTCGGCGGAATCGGGATGGCCGTCCACGATTCCAGGCTCTTCATCTTGGCCGGAAACGGCAATTTTTACTGGACGGATGTCTCGAAGCTTCCCTTCGATCCGGGAGCGGACCACACGTCTGCCTCCTTCGATCCGGAGACTGCCCTGACCGCTGCCGGCATCTTCCCGCTCCTGCCGGGATCGTTCCGGCAGTTCGTCAATTACATCGACGGGAACAATGAGCCAGCCCTCTATGCCGTGACCGATCGGGGAGTCTTGCTCTATGACTATGCCGAGCGGGCCTTCAACATGACACCCCTGACCTGGCCGCGTTCGGACCTGGTCGGGCAGGCCTGTGTCTGGCGGGGGGAACTCTATGTACCGGTTGACCAGATCATTTACCGGTACAACCTGGAGGTGGTCCAGGTCACCGGCCCGAACAAGGACGACGGCCTTCCCTTTGCCTATCAGGGTCCCGTTCGGGCCGTGATCCCAGGGCATGCCTATATCTACTGTGTCCAGCAATACCAGAGGAGCTTGTTTCCGGAGGGTGCGCCCGATTTCGACTTCCATCTCGGTTACGAGTGGCACAATACCCGGTACTTCTTCGGGAATGACGGGATCTTCGGGACCGTTCTCTTCTGCTCTCCTGCCGCGGCCGGTTGGCACGGTGTCTGGCTCGATTCGGATGTTTCTGGCAGGTCTGGCGGGGCCATCGTGGCCTCGATCAATGGACGGAACCGGTTGTGGTTGGCCGTCGGCTCGCACGTCTACTACCTGGACTCCCCGTCAGGTCTCCACAATCCCCTGCAGCGCCCCTGGTACCGTTATCAGGAGCGGGCCTGGATGGTGACCAGTTGGTTCGATGCCGGCTGGAACGAACTCACCAAGCTCGCCCTCTGGGTCCAGGTCGAGACGGCTAATTGCTCCCCGAGTGAGCGGATCGTCCTGGAGATTGGCTGGGACTATGAGGAACTCTTCGAGCCCCTGGCCATCATCACCACGAACGGGCTGGCCGAGATCCCGATTCCCTACGAAGGTGGGCGGCCCTTCCGTTCAGTCCGTTTTCGGATCACCATGGAACGGGATCCGAATGACGACCGGAAGTCTCCGGTCCTCCTCGACCTCACGCTGGGCTACCACCGCCGCCCCGAGGCCGTGTATGGCTTCGAGATCACGGTCACGACGCACCAGCCCTACAAGGGCCTGACGCCGCTCCAACTCACCGAGAGGCTGCTCGAGATTGCCGGAAGCCAGAAGACGGGGATATTCGTTTACCGGGACGGGGACAATGTCATCCGGCAGCATCGTGTCCTGGTGAGCCGCCTCGTGGGGGCCCAGGGGACTGGACCGGACAGCCGGGGACGGTGGCTCTTGTCGGTCGTGGAAATGGACTAGGACGACATGGCCAGGAGAGATCGGGCGGCACTCAAGTCAATGGTTCCCTTGCGGCGCCTCACTCCGGTTCCCAAGGCTCCCCCAGGCTGGAACTTGACAGAAGTTGCTGCCTTCAGCCGGACCTTTCCTGGGGCCTTCCGATACGAGCCGCAAGAACCAGCCGGAGAGCCTCCGGCGGACTGGCCAGGGACACGGCCAGAGTGGGCCATCTACTGGGCGGCCAAGCGGCTCGGGTTCGAAGACAATGTCACCTTCTTCTATCTCATGCGGACGTGGTCGGTGGGGAAGGACTACTTCTCCCAGCTCGACTTCTTCTTTCCCGAGTACCGGATCGGGATCGAAATTCAGGGCACGTTCTGGCATTACGGCCAGGGATCCGAGAAGGTTGCCAGTGACGAATTGCGGCGGGCCCTCTATGCCCAGCTCGACATCACCGTGATCTTCATCGACGAGGACGATGCCCTGGCCGATCCCATCTATTACCTCAAGGAAGCCTTGGCTGGACGGGACCATTCGCGACTGGGGAGAGGACTGGTATGAAGCTAGCAGGATATCTCTTTGACGATCAGGGGAACGTGATCGGGGGAGCGACGGTCACGGCACATTATGTCGATGCCAACGGGAACGTCAATTCGGCCCCGGTCGCGGCCACGGTCTCCTCCTCGACCACGGGTTGGTGGGCTTTTCCCAGTCTGAGTCCGGCCACTTATGCGGTCAAGGCCGTTTATGGGGACCAGGTTCGCTGGATCATGCCCAAGATCGCCATCCAGGCTTGGGAGATTGTCGGAATGGACGGGCAGACGGCTCCCCTACCCCAAAACTCGGTGGTGACGGAGCACATCCGGGACCTCGCCATTACGACGAGCAAGATCGCCAACAGGGCCGTGACCGAACCGAAGTTAGCCGACAATGCTGTCTCTACCCGGACCATTATCGACCGGAACGTGACGGAGCCGAAACTGGCCGATTTCGCCGTCTCGACACGGACCATTCAAGACCAGGCCGTGACCGAGCCCAAGTTGGCCAATAATGCCGTGTCTACCCGGACCATTCAGGACTCGGCCGTGACCACTCCCAAATTGGCCAACGGGGCCGTGACCACCCTGAAGATCGCCGATCGGGCCGTCACGGAGGAGAAACTGGCCGACAATGCCGTTTCGACTCGGACCATTCAGGCCTCGGCGGTCACGGGACAGAAGATCGCCTCTGGGGCCGTCTGCACCATCCATATCGGGGACGGCTGTATCACCACTCCGAAGCTGGCCAATGGGGCGGTTACCTGGGACAAGCTGAGCGCGGATGTCCAGAACCGGATCAATAGCGGATCGGGCGGAGGCTCGACACTTCCGCGAGATGTCCTGCGCATGCCGACTCTGGCCTCGGACGGGGGGACCATTGCACCCCCCAGCACCGGCTGGAGAGTCATGTTCGGGACGTACAATGGTGTCACGGACAGCTCCGGAAACCTGTTCGTTCCGTTGCCGTCGGGCTTCTCGACCATCTACTGGGTAGGGGCGGTCAATGGGCGGTTCGACAGCAATAACGACAGCCACGCCCAGTCCACCTGTGTGATCCATCACTGGGGATGGACGCTCTCGACGCTCTATGTCCGGGCCTATGATATCGTGAACCGCGCCTGGTACGCCAACCGTCGGATCCGTGTCAATTACATTATCATCGGGGCATGATGGGGTTTCGACATGACGGCATCGGAGAAGATCTATCAACTCGAGGCCCGGCTAGAAGCATTCGAATGGAAAATGGACCATATCCTCGAGGACATGAGGCTCGTCCGAGAGGAATTGATCGGTATTTCGAACCAGCTCGCCAAGCTCGACGAGCGCATTCCGCCCAAGCCCAAGACGGCCCTGACGGTGACCATTGCCAGCGGGATCACCACGGCCATTCTTCTCGTGATCGACCATCTCAAGAAACTGACCGGGGGGTGATGCATGGAAACGGAGAGCCTGCTTCTCAATGCCCTCCTGCTCCTCGTCTCGGCGGCCATTGCCTATGCTGCCAGGACTCTCCGGGAAAAGATGCGGCGGGAGGACATTGAGCTGGCCCTGGACATTGCCGAGACGGCCGCGTATGCCATCGAGCAGCTGTCCCGGAACCGGTCCTTCGGCGGGAAGACCAAGCTGGCCGCGGCCATTTCGCATGCCAAGAGGCTGGGCGAGAGAGTCGGGATTCGCCTGACGGACGAGGAGTGGCGGATCCTGATCGAGCATGCGGTATACGAGATCAACCGGAACAAGGAGAGTGTGCGTGGAAGGACAGGCGACGAGCCACGTCAAGTGGGCTGAGATCGATGCGGTCGTGATCCGGGCAGACGGGCGTGTCGAGCATCTCGGCACGATCGCCTATTATCACCGGAATCCATTGCGGCGTCTGTGGTGGATGGTGAGGCGGTTTCTCGGGCTGAGGGGAGGTTGAAGCAATGCCGACAGTCTTGACGAACACAGGTAAAGAGATCGTGACGAAGCGCCTCAGGGGTGAGTCGGGCTATCCGGAGCCGGTCTATGTCGCTTGGGGGACCGGATCGGGATCGTCATCCGTGACCGATACCACTCTGTTCTCGGAGGCTCCGGAAGCCCGGGTGGCCGGGACCAGCTCGACCGTGACCACGACCACGACCAATGACACGTACCAGGTGGTCGGAACGCTCACGGCCAGCGCCAACCGGACGATCACCAATGCCGGCCTCTTCGATGCTGCGTCGGGTGGGCGGCTGTTCATCAAGGGCGATTTCTCGGGCATTTCGCTCCAGACCGGGGACTCGATCCAATTTACCTTCAGGTGGCAGCTCCTGTAAGAGGGGTATGGGGCCGCTTCCGGGCTTCCCCGGAAGCGGCCTTTTTTCTTGTCAGCGAAAGGGGAAGACATGCCGACACGACATCAACAAATTGTTTCGGTCGAGCAGCGGTCCGATGGAGCGGTCATTTATAATGGAAGACAATTCCGGACGCGAACCGTCTTGGTCGGTACTGTCTTTACCGCGACTGGTTTGGTCGAGGTCGGGCCGAATTTCGGGACCGGACCGGCTGTCGTCCAGGTCTTGACCGGATTTCGACCGAAGGCCGTCCTGCTCATGGCCGTTATGAACAGGCTTACCGATATGGCATACGTAACAGCACCCTGTACTTCAACAGGTATAACGGTCGATGATAACGGTATCTTGGTTCGGTATTGTCGTTCGGTTGCTCAGGTATCGGCTAGCTCCTATAGTGCCGGCGATGAAAACGGTCGCATCTTCTCGGGACCGATCTCGTACCGTGTCTACCGCTTAACCGCTCCCGAGGTCAAGAGCCTGACTGCGGTCGATGGCAATATCACAGCCATGAATGACTCGGGATTTTCGATCCAGGTCGATAACAATTATCCGTATCAGATTGCGTTTTTGGCCTTCGGCGGTGACGTAACGGTTGCCCATGGAAAATTTCCCGTCGATAACGGTGCCACAACTTCTGTCAATTTTCCGTTTGTCCCTGATTCACTCATCGTTATCGACATGCCACGATGGAATAACGAACTCGTTTTGTATCAGCAAACGGCCGGATCGAATCCAACCCGCATGGTCTTCATTGTTACGACGCGGTTTTATTATGGAAGATACCAAGGAACACAGGACTGCCTTCTTTCAGGAGGAACGTATTCTAATACTAATAGCGTTACTGGATATTATGGCTTTTATGGATCGAATGGTGTAGTGTATTCTGAAAGAGGAACATTCACGGTTTCAGGAAATAGACTGACGATCGGAAGCTGGCAATCGTCATCCCCTCGTTACACATCGGAGGCCGCGTACCTCGCCCTTTCCGGGCTTCCGCTCAAGATCAAGCCCGTCAATTTTTCCGTTGCCGCCAATACGACATCGTACTATACCATTTCCTTAGATTTCGAACCTGGAACCATGATTATCGAGCCTTCACCGGTCTTCGATCCCCATGAACAAAGTTCTGGGTGGCTTCGTATTGAACAGCGGGGCGGAAAAATCGATAACGCCAACATTACTATTGGTTCTTATCTCTGGTTATGGAAGAGGATAGCTGGTTCTGGTAACTATTTTTATGCCACAGTCCGGAACACCGATACTCGATCAAGACAAACGGGAACGGCCTATTTTCTCCAGTTCGCGTCGGCCCAGTCAACCACCCAACGAGAGATGACACTGTTCGTCTCCTCCTGGTACCGGCAATATCTCGAGATCCGCAAGCGGTGGGCCAAGCTGTTGTCGGCTGTGACCAATTTCCTAGCCAGCTTGTTCTATCAATCGGACCGGCGGACCGAAATGCAGATGGAGCTTTCGGTTTCGTCGGAACATGAGTCTTCCCTGTTCCAGGCTCTCGCAAAGCTCCTCTATGTCCGGGGATTTTCGATTGCCGAGATCATCGACACGACCTGGGGAAGGAATCTCCGGCCCATCCGGCTCCTGACTCCCTCCGATATCGATGTCTGCCGGGGAGACCAGCTGGTACTCCGGCTCAAGACCAGGCATGCCAACCACGACCGAGACATGCGGGCCATGAACGACATCGTCCGTATGGCCTTGCTCGATTACCGGACCGAAAACCCGGTGCATTGGCTCGGGCTGGGATCGGGAATCGAGTACGATGACAAGGGGCAGGCCGTCATCACCATCCCCTGGAGTGTCCTGGACAGTGCCCTCGGCAGGGAACGGATCTGCCGGTACCGCGTCGAGCTCTGGCCGGACGAGAGGTTGGGGGCGCCAGGCTGGATCGTTCATGTCGGGACGATTCGGGAGGTACGGTAAATGCCGGTTTACGTCGCACACGGTGTCATCAATAACATCAATGCCTCCTCGACAACGACACTTTCAGTGGGTTTTCAACCAAAGGCAGGTGTGTTTTGGTTTGTACCGGTTAGTGTCGATACTAATGAGGCCACATACGATAACCATGCTGGCGTTGGATTTTGGGCGTACATCAATAATTCTCATGTCCATCGGTGCCATGCGGCATGGCGGTCGGTACTTTACACGAGCTATGTGGCTGTATACACGGACTGTATTGTTGCGGTCATCGGTACCAATGTACGCTATTCATACTTTTATGTTTCAGACGTATCATCTACAGGGCTGACAATAACTCGAGAAGGTGAATTGGGAGATTCTTATAGAAATTGGCGAGTGCACTGGATATTATTCGGCGGAGATGTTCAGGTTTCTTGCGGGAGTGTATCCATTCCGAATACGGCGAACTGGGATCCGATTACTGTTTCCGGATCTGGTTTCGATGTTTTATTTTCCTCTTTTGTTGGGACACAAAACTCATCACCAACGAATGCATCACCTCTCTGTTTCTGTGCTGCTCATCACGATAAAGCAGCCAACACGTATCGTTACTCGACACATGCGATATCGCAAAACTCGATTAGTATTAGACATGACACTACGGCAGAAACCAACGTAAAAATCTACAGATCGAATGAAGCGAGTAATTACATTGCGATAGATAACGTGAATAACAACAACGACCTCCGAATTACGAGAAACTATACTGCCGGCGGTAATAGCGCTACTTTTTCTTATCTTTCTCTTAGGGGTATTCGGGCTTGGTCAAGTGTATCCTCGATTAGTAGTATGACAACGTCAGAAGTATCAAGAACTTATACATTCTCGAGAGCACTATCCGTTTTCATGGCACTCACAAGCGCATGGGGAGGCGGTGCGAGCAACGCAAGAATTATATCTTCTGCTCTTTCAGCCATTTTCCACAGTCCTCCGTCTGAGACCCATGCTTTTTCTATATCGAAGTACACCCAGAGTACATACGTTCAGTATATATACGATTATTCTTCATCTGACCAGGCCAATGTTCCTCATAGCAGCGGATCGACGAATATAACATCGTCTTACTGGAGACATTCAAGCTTCAATATCGGCAGCAAAGTCTGGAATTATGCGACAAAATCACCCTTCTCCTCGACTATTGATCTGCCCATTTTCATACTTGCTATGGGAACCGAGTTAGTTAGACTCGATGCTTCATCGAACAGCCAAAAGTCATTGCTTAGAAGAATCGTACGACCAGTGACTGTTCTCGCGTTGAGTTATTCGAGTGCCCTGCTTTCATCTGATTTTCCGTTAGCAAGGATTCTCGCCGTGTCCTCGGAGAGTATAGCGAAAATTATAAAGAAAGTCGCTCATTCGTTAATCAGTTCTTCTGGGCAGACAGCAACATTGAGATTCCCTCGGTTCATGAGGCTCGTGGCGAATAGCTCCTACGTGACATCGTTAAAATTGTTAACGAAAAAGCTACTCACTGTTGCCAGTGATTATTGGGTTTTCATTCGCCTCCCCCTCAATATGAGTCAAACCCTGGTTGCCGCGAGTAATTCCCTGGCCAGCCTGTTCAAAAGGCTTTTTGTCCCCTTGAAGACTGAGTCGGAACACGAAAGCCTGATCGAACGGACATTCCTGATTATCCTCCGGGCCTTTTCGAGTTGGCTGGCCTGGATGGAATTCATGATCTTCAAGGTCCTCGAAGTCATCACGGATACTCGAAATGACATCGAAAGGGAAGTGACCAATCTCTTCCGGACATACGAACAGGAACTGTCCGCGCTCTCATCTAGTGTCTCCGAGATCGCGAAGACATTCTTCCGGGAACTTGTGGCCGGGGCATTTCAGTGGTCGCGTATGGACCGTATTCGAGGGCCGGTGTTCGCCCTCCGGAGCTGGCTCTGGCGCGTGAACCGGAGAAAGCACGGCTGCCAGTGAAGAAAAAAGGGGTGGGAGCTTGTCTGCTCCCGCCCCCCTTTCATTTTCCGTCAGGAATTTCGGCGGTAATATTGGTAGTCCTCCTCCAGGTCTTCCAGGATCCAGGACGCGTCCTGGAACAACCGGAGGATCGCATAGGCCCGGCCGAGGCGTTCGGGGGCGCGATTCCGGAGGAATCGGAAGATATATTGCCCCCGCGGGTAATTCTCGACGAGGAGCTTCTCCAGCGTGGAGAGGGCCTCCTCCGCCAACTGTTCGTCGGACATTCCCCGAAATTCCTCGAGGAGCTTCCCGGCATCCGGCGTCTCCTGCGTGTCCACGAGGTCAACCAAGTACTCGAGGAAGCCCTCTGCTACCATGGCCGCGATGTCCTTCTTGGACAGACGCTTGCGTGGGGGCTCCGGGACCGAAAGGTACTTACCCAGTAACCGCTCGAGCTCAACCAGCCTCTTCATGCTTGTCCTCCCTTCTCCGATAGAAACTGCACCAATGGCGCTCCGCGCTTTCCGTCATGCACCCAAATGCCGTCCGGGGAAACGATCACTTCGGCATGATCGGGCAATTTCAAGAGGTCTCGGATCAGCCTCCCCGGCTCGGCCCCCTGTTCGGTCCTTTCGGCCGACCAGTGGAGAAGGCCGGAGAGAATTCCCAGGGCCCCAGGGTGCACTTCATTACCCCCGGACTCGATCCGGTAGTCCCCGTCCTCGTCCTTCATGACACGGAAACCGGTCCGCAAGGCCAGGAAGGCCTTTTTGATGAGTCCCAGGCCTACCCGGAGGGGCGGTTCCTGGAAGGGAATGATCTCCTTGATCGTATAACCGGATCCCCGGCAGGCATTACAGGGCCGGTTCCATTGCTTGCCGTGGCCATTACAGGCCATGCAACGATTTCCGAGCGAGACGACCACGCCATACGACCGACAGACATCGCACGGCTCGCTGGTCAGGAGATTGATGCCGGTTCCTCGACAGATGGGACAAACATGCATGCGAATATCCTTTCCAGTTCAGCCTTCCGCTCCAATCGTACCAAGGCCTGCCGCTCCAGCCCATGGTCGGACAGGAGGAGCACGATCCGGACCGGCCTGGTCTGTCCGATCCGGTGAACCCGGTCTTCCCCTTGAACCAGTTCGGCATGCGTCCAAGGCAGTTCCACCACAGCCAGTGTCCGGGCCACGGTCAGGTTCAGGCCCACGCCGCCCGTCCCATAGGTCACGACCAAGACTCTCTTCTGTGCATTCTCCGCAAATTCCCGGAGTATGGCCGACCGTTCCCGGCGCGGCGTCTCCCCGGTCATCTTCAAGCCAGAAAATTCCCGGGCGATTGCTCGAGCCGCCTGGACGGAACGACACAAGACCACCAATTTTTCGTCCGGATTCATCTCCAAGAAGTGCTCGATCCAGTCCAGGACGAATGGCTCCTTCTGTCGCCAGATTTCTTCCCGGGCCGCGGCCAGTCTCAAGAGACCTTGGGCGGACTTGGCCCGAGCGATGGCCTCGATCACGTCCGCGAGGGGCAGGTCGTCGAGGCCGGGATTCTGGGCCCTCCACCAGACCAGGACATGCTCGGTGGCCCGATCGAGCCTTTCCGGATCGGGAACGGGCAGCCACTCGATTTCCCGGCTCTTCTCAGGAAGGTCAGGCAAGACCGTCTCCTTGGACCGCCGCAGGACAAAAGTCCGGGCCACCATTTCGGCCGTTTCCCAGCTCGGCTCGACATCCCAGGGAACGATCCGGATCACCCTGGCGATGGTCACGAGTTCCTCCGGATCATTGATCACGGGCGTTCCGGTCAGGGCGAAGACGGCATAGGGATGGCGGGAGGCCTCGTGGGCGGCCATGGTCCGCTGGGCATCCGGATTCTTGGCGAAGTGTGCCTCGTCCAGGATGAGGCTCTTCACCCAGCCGACCTGTCCTCCCGTGAGGCGCAATCCGTCCCAAGACAGGAGCAGGACGTGCGGGCGGTCCTCGGGCCTTCGGGCCTGCCATTCCGGCCAGTACGGAGCGATCCGGACATGCCCGGCAACCCATGTCCTCCAGGTCTCGGCCCACTGCTCCAGGATCGAGGCCGGGGCCACGACCAAGGCCGGATAGAAGCCCAGCCATTGGACGGTGGCGATGGCCGAAACGGTCTTCCCGAGCCCCATTTCGTCGGCGAGAATGGCCCGCCGGTGCTTCACCAGGAAGCGGACGGCCTCTTCCTGGTGCGGCAAGAGTTTTCCCCGGAGTCCCGGGATCACGAGCGGTCCCGGGGGCGGGAATTCTCGGGACGGATCGTAGTCCTCGAAGCGACACCGCAAGAGACGGGCGATCCACTGCAGCCAGGCCGCGCGACTGGCATGGATCCGGACAGGATCCCAGGACTCGACGATGGCCGGGGCGAGCTCCTTCAGGATCCGTTCCATGTCGCCCGGCAGACGGCCATTTTTCGTGTCCGGCACGTACCAGTCACCGATCCGGACCAAGGGAAGCCGGTCGTCACGGGGAACCAGGGGGACGGTCATTCTGTCCCCCCGGCCCGTTCCTGGATCCAGTTCAGGATGAGATCGGCCCAATAGAAGACAGAATCCTCGTCGTCCTCATCGTGCTCTCGCTGCCCCACGACCTCCGCGGCCGTCCGGAACACGGCCAAGAGGAAGTCCGGATCGTGGAGACGGTCTTGGGGCGGACGGTCCGCCATGTGGCCCACAATGGCCCGTGTCAGCTCATCGGCTACCTGGACAGGAGATTGGGGGCGGCGAATTTCCCGTACAAAGTTTCGCTTGTCGAGCTTGAGAATGACCGTTTCTCCTGGCTTGGGCAGCCAGTCGAAGCGGGCGAAGCGGGAGAGATACAGGGTTTCCTCCCGCCCATTCTGCTCGACCTTGAGGATCCCGTCTCCAGCCTGGATCACCTTGACCTCGATCTCCATGTCACTCCTCCATTCCCTTCAAGAATTCCTCCACGTCCTCTTCCGTGATCACCCCACCCTCGAACGGAATACGGGCGACCACTTCCCACTTGAAGCGCTGATAATACTTCAGCGCTTCTGAAACGGGCATGCACTGACACAGGATGTTCAGGGCGAGATCGGCCGGGCCCGAACCGCCATAGCCCCACTCGAATCCGGTCGGGCTGTGGCGGACGATGACGTGCTGGACACCCTGCACGATCGGCCGTCCCTGAGCATCGCGCCTGAGGATCACGCGCATGACACGACCTCCTTTCCTTCCACTGCCTCCATCAGTGCCTTCCGGGAACTTCTCCAGGCCACCCAGAGCACGGCCTGGGCCTGGCGCGGCTGGATCCGGATCATTCCGGCAATGTCCC
>Ga0308421_1000559_pt1 | contig 21808 bp, 20 predicted proteins | sample HotsprSampleMS60_FD_203673 | JGI IMG/M metagenome (GOLD analysis project Ga0308421, IMG submission 203673) | Hot spring phototrophic mat microbial communities from Mushroom Spring, Yellowstone National Park, Wyoming, United States - 20090730_MS60 ...
ACGACGGGATTTACTTCACGGGCGACGGCGCACGCCGAGACGAGGACGGCTACTTCTGGCTACTGGGGCGCGTCGACGATGTCATCAATGTGTCGGGGCATCGCCTCAGCACGATGGAAGTGGAGAGCGCGCTGGTTGACCACCATGCGGTGGCGGAGGCGGCAGTGATTGGCGTCCACCACGACATCAAGGGACAGGGCGTCGCAGCGTTCGTGATTGTCAAAGAGGGCTACACCGCCGACGAGAGCCTCAAGGACGCCCTCAAGCAGCATGTGGCGCAGAAAATCGGCGCGATTGCCCGACCCGACCAAGTGTTTTTCACCGCCGACCTACCCAAGACGCGCAGCGGCAAGATCATGCGCCGCCTGCTACGCGACATCGCCGAAGGGCGCGCGCTGGGCGACACGACCACCCTCGCTGACCCCGCCGTCGTGCAAGCCCTCAAGGAGAAGTACGAGGGGCAGGAGGAGTAGGAAGTGCCTATGCGTCGGTTTTTCGACACGCTCCCCTCCTAACCTCTCTCGTGGACGGGGGAGGAAACCGCTACTTCCTCCCCGCCTGCGGAGAAGGCTGGGGTGGGGGAGCTATGTTTAGAGCTCCTTGCAAAGACGCTGCTTATCACCCTTTCGGGAAGTGGGGATGCATCCGAATCAACCAAATTTGCCCCGTGTGGTAGGCGGCATGCTGGGCGACACGCATCAGTCCTTCGCGCCCATTGATGGGATCGCCGATTGGACTGCGTACAGGTCTGGTAAGCGCCTCAGGCGTCGGCGACTCGATAATCGGCGCAAGCGCATCGTGCGCCATCTGAAGTGCGCGCTCGACGGCTGCTGCGTTGCAGTATGCTTGAGGTAAAGGAAATGGCTTTTCGTTGAGAAATGAGTCGCAAGTACACTGTAGCACGCCCGCCTCAAAGTCGTCGGCAGGTCGCCAATCGCCTAAATGGTGTGCCCAGTATAGCTCCACACCTGCCACATGGTACAGGTACTCGGCGATTGAATGCGCTCCGTCGTAGATGCGCCAGCCCAGTTGAGCGTCGGTCAGTTCCTCGATGGCTTGCGCTAATCGACGACGCGTGAAGTGCCAAATAGCCGCTATCTCACTCATCTTAGTCATCCAATTCGTAGGGCGTGCGGTGTTCCAGTGCACGCCGACGCCAGTAGCGATACAGTCCGTACATCACAAATCCCGCGCCTACCAAAATCAGCAGCGGGAACAGCGCCAGCACCACGCGCAGTCCCACTACGAAAATCGCCAGCCCCACCCGCAGCAGGATTGCCAGCAGCAGAATCGCAACGCCGATCCGTACCCAGCGGTTCATTGCTTCTCCTCGAAGGGCATCTTTGGCGGCGCAGTGGCAGCGTCAGGCGCAGTGGGCTTCGGCTTGCGGCTCTTGTGCGCCTCCACGAACAGTCCCACCAGAATGAGCGCAATACCCGCGCCCGCTGCCCAAGGCAGGAACCACTCAATCGCGCGAATTACCTGCCCCCCGATATACAGCAGCGCAGATGCTGCCACAATCAATACGCCGATGTAGATTGCCCTGTTGCGTGGCATGACCGAATTATACCTGCTCTGCGCCTCAGTGGCGTTTGCGACCCCATATCCACTGTGCAAGGCGCACGCTGCCCCAACCATACAGCCCGCCCAGTAGCCAACCTACGGCAACATCGGATGGATAGTGCACGCCTACATAGATACGCGACAGCCCCACCATCAGCGGCAGCCAGAATAGGTACAGCACGGCGCGACACCCCCATACCGCGGCTGCCACGCCGACCAGCGCACTCATGTTTGCTGCGTGCGCCGACGGGAATGAGCCCGAAGTGAGCGTGCCCGTGAGCGCTTCTATCGGCAGTGCCACACACGGACGCTCGCGCCCCACCCATCCCTTCAGCAGGTCGCAGGTCTCGTTGGTCGCCGCCAGCACTGGGATAAGCCACAGTGCAAACGCGCGCGCCTTGCCCCCGCGCCACAGGAGATACCCCCATAGCAGTGCCGCACCGAACCGCCCCAGAAGTGTCTTGAGCGCGTCCGAGAAAAGGACCATAATCGGCGTGAGCCAATCTGCCCGCCAGCCCTCAAAAATCCAGTAAAACAGTCGAACATCCAGCTCGCCGTTCCACATCTATGCCTTCTCCAAGCAACCACACAGCTGAATCACAGCCGTGAACGCTCAGAGAATACCCGTCGGTGCGGGCTTTGTTAACTCCTAACCCCGTGCCCTCTAAAAAAAACGCCCTTCTGCACCGACAATTCGCACAGGAGGCAGAAGGATATGCATATTCACGCAAACTTGGCAGAGCAGTTGCATATCAACGAGCAGAACCTGCGTCAACGCAAGCAGTTTCTGCGCCTGAGCCAGCATGAAGCGGAGCTCCTACGCAAATATGCACCGTGGGCGGAGCGAATCGCCCAAGACTATGCACGCGAGTTCTATGACTTCCAGTTCGACTTCCCTGAGACGCGCGCCTTTTTCGAACGCTACGCGCACAAAAAAGGCGTCTCCCTCGCCCAACTGCGGGCAGGACTGGAGCAGGCGCAGGCGGACTACTTACTGGAAATCTTCCGTGAAGCGCAGCGCGGCGGCGATTTTGGAACTGCGTTTTTCGCGAAGCGTCTGCGCATCGGCTATGTGCATAATGTTATCGACCTGCCAATGAAGTGGTATCTCGGCAGCTACGGCTTGCATATCGACATGCTGAGCCGCTACATCCGCGACAACGAGGAGATTCCCCCAGAAGAGGCGCGCGATCTGTTCCAATCGATCCTGCGCGTCTTTTTCTACGATGTGCAGGCGATTATCGATTCGTTTATCGTGATGTTGCTGCAAGATTTCGGGCTGGATATTAGCACCATTCGCGTGCAGTCCATGACGCAGGACATCACCGACTATCTGGGCGATGTGCGCCGCCTGTTCGCCGACGCGATTAACTCGTCGATTAGCGCCAGCGACGACATCTTGCAGGCATCTTCCAACCTCAAGGAGACGACCGACCAGACGCAGCTGGCGGTGAACCAGATTGCCTCGGCGATTGAGCAGGTGGCGCGCGCGACGACGCACCAAGCGACGCAGATTCACCACGCTGCCGAGTCGACGCGCACGCTCAACGAGGGCGTGCAGACCGTCTCGCGCGGGGTCGAGGAGCAGGCGCAAGCCGTGCAACGCGCCACGCAGGTCATCGATCAGGTGGGCGGCAAAATCCGCACGACCGCCGACAAGGTACGCGCGATGGGCGAGCATTCGCAACGCATCGGCGAGATGATCGAAGTGGTCAACCAAATCGCCTTCCAGACGCACCTGCTCGCGCTCAACGCCGCGATTGAAGCCGCGCGCGCGGGCGAGGCGGGACGCGGCTTCGCCGTCGTCGCCAAAGAGGTGCAACAACTCGCCGAACGCTCCGCGCAGTCCGCTAAAGATGTCGGGCAGATGGTGAACCAAATCCGACAGGTGGTCGGCGAAGCCGTCGGCGCGATGGAGCAGTCCACGCAGCAGTTCGAGCAGGAGCTGGTTGTCGCCGTGCGCGAGGTGAGCGCGATTGTCGAGCAGTACCGCAGCGTGGCGCGCCAGATGGCGCAAAGCGCAGAGCAGGTGCGCGTCGCGATGGACGAGGTCGCCAGCTCAGGCGAGCAGACCAGCGCCGCCGCGCAGGAGGTCAGCGCGTCCAGCCAAGAGCTTGCCGCCCAAGCCCAAGAGGTCGCCCGCTGGGCGAACGACCTGTACCAAATCGCCGAGCGGCTCAATCACGCGCTGAGTGCGTTCCAGCGCCGCGAGACGCACGCCACCACCCGCGCCGCGTAGCCTCTGCTTGCAGTGATGCGCGCCCAGCGTAAAGCTCGAAAAGCAAATCAGTGGCAGCACAGATTTCTCATCTCGACCCACTCCCCCCAACGCGGGGGAGTGGGCACTTTTGGGGACGCACCCATCGCCGAAGCATCCTTTCCTGAAAAGCGCGGAGGTACTATTCCTGTGCGCAGCGCACCATCTCCAGAAACTGCGCCTCGTCGAGGATAGGCACGCCTAACTGCTGCGCTTTCTGCAGCTTGCTGCCTGCGCCAGGACCCGCGACCACATAGCTGGTTGCCTTGCTGACGCTGGAGGTCGCGCGCCCGCCCAGCGCGCGCACCAACGCCTCGGCTTCCTCGCGCGTGTAGCTCTGTAGCTCGCCCGTGAACACGAAGGTCAGCCCCGCGAAGGGCGTCGCGCCCCGCGCCGTGCGCTCGGCTTCCATCCGCACGCCCGCCTGACGGAGTTTCTCAATCACGGCGCGATTCTCAGGACGCGCGAAAAACTCGACCACCTCGCGCGCCGTTTCGGGACCGATGCCGTGAATCTGGGTGATTTGCTCTTCGGTCGCCTGCATCAGCGCGTCCAGGCTGCCGAAGTGTTCTGCCAGCAGGCGCGCGGCATGTTCGCCCACATGTCGGATGCCCAGCGCGAAAATCAGCCGCTCCAGCGGGTTGGTCTTGCTCTTCTCGATGGCGTTCAGCAGGTTGCTGACCAGCTTCTCGCCGCTGCGCTCTAAAGCAATCAGCGCGTCGCGGTGCAGGTGCAGGCTGTAGAGGTCGGCGGGGTCTTTGATGTAGCCCTGCTCGAACAGTCGCTGCACCCACTTGTCGCCCAGCCCTTCGATGTTCATCGCGTGTCGGCTGGTGAAGTGGCGGATGCGCTCCACGATTTGCGCGGGGCACGCAAGGTTGATGCAGCGCAGGGCAGCCTCGTCTTCGGGGCGTTCCACCTGTGCGCCGCAGATGGGGCACTGCGTCGGCGGCTCGATGGGCGTCTCGTCTCCGTCGCGCGCCTCCACCTGCACGGCGACCACTTCGGGGATGACCTCGCCCGCACGCTGAATCACTACGCGGTCGCCGATGCGAATGTCCTTCTCGCGGATGTAGTCGATGTTGTGCAGTGTGGCGCGCGAGACCGTGACGCCCCCGACCGACACAGGCTCCATGAGGGCGACGGGGGTCAGCACGCCCGTGCGTCCGACCTGCCAGCGCACCTCGCGCAGGGTGGTGACGGCGCGTTCAGCGGGGTACTTGTAGGCGATTGCCCAGCGCGGGGCGCGCGCGGTCGCCCCCAACTGCCGCTGCCAGTCCACGCGGTTGACCTTGATGACCACGCCGTCGGTGGCATAGTCCAGCTCGGCGCGGCGCGTCGCCCACTCGCGACAGAAGGCGATAGCCTCCTCCACCCCGCGGGCGACCCGCGTGTGCGGGTTCACGGGAAAGCCCCACGCGCGGAGCTGCTGCAGGATCTCCCACTGCGTGCTGAACGCCGCGCCCTCGCAGTAGCCAACGCCGTATGCCCAGAAGCGCAGGCGTCGGCGCGCCGTGATGCGCGAATCGAGCTGGCGCAGGCTGCCCGCCGCCGCGTTGCGCGGGTTCGCAAACAGCGGCTCGCCCTGCTCCGCCCGCTCGCGGTTGATGCGCTCGAACTCGTGGACGCTCAGGTACACCTCGCCGCGCACTTCCACGATGCGTGGGGGCGCGTCGAACAGCGTCTGCCCCGTCTGCAGGCGCAGCGGGATTTGGCGCACCGTGCGCAGGTTGGGCGTGACGACCTCGCCGCGCACCCCGTCGCCGCGCGTCGCGCCCACCGTCAAAATGCCCTCCTCGTAGGTCAGCGAGACCGCCAGCCCGTCGATCTTCAGCTCGCAGGTGTATTCAACCGTCGCGTCGGCGGGCAAGTCCAGAAACCGCTTGACGCGCTGGTCGAAGGCAAGCAGCTCCTCCTCGCTGAAGGCGTTGTCGAGGCTCAGCATCACCTCGCGGTGCGTGTGTTCGGGGAACGCGCTCAGTGGGGGCGCGCCCACTCGCTGCGTCGGCGAATCGGGCGTGATAAGGTCAGGGAACTGCGCCTCCAGCTGCTGCAGCTCGCGGAACAGGGCGTCGTACTCCTCGTCGCTGATTTCGGGCTGATCCAGCACATAGTAGCGGTAGTTGTGGTACTCCACCAGCCTGCGCAGCTCCGCAATGCGCGCCTGTGCCTGCTCGCGTGTCATAGGCAATTGGTTCGCGGGTGGGCGTGGGGATTCCTGTCGGGGTAGGCGAAGCACATCCCTTGCAACGGGGGGCTGGCAAGGTCGCCTGTGCAAGGTATAATCCCACTGCTGTTATGAGACTGCGGTCAAGGGAAGGGCTTGCGCACGCTTTGAAGGCGCTGGGACTGCTGCTACTGGTCGCTCTCTGTCAGTGCGAGCAGAAGCGAGACGCTGGGCAAGAGCCGCTCTCCCCGCGCGTCATCTCCAGCTACGCGCGCCCTGCAACCGTACTAATCGTCACCACCAGCGAAGCTCGCGCGCGTATTCCCCTCTTCACAGAAGACTCCCTCAACAAAGAGCGGCTCCTGGAGAAAACCCTTGAGTTTATCGAAGCCAGCAACATCAGCCCCTACGCGATTGAATACCACCAGCAAGAGATTATAAGCTTTATGACCGCAGAGATAGTCGCTAACCTGACAGACTATCTCAAGCCTGCGCGCTACACAACGAAAAGCTACGCGGTCGTTCACACAGGGACAGGCTTTTTCGTCAGTCCCGACGGCTACCTCATCACCAACGCCCATGTCGTCGCGCCCGATCATGCACAGCTGGAGCTGTGGATTACCCTCAACTACCTGAGCGAGGAGATCGAGAATCTCGCCGACGAGTTCGCCACCCTCTTTTCCACGGGTATCTCGCTCGGCACAGGGCTAACCCTCTCCGAGCAGGGAATGAAAACGCTTCGCGAGCAAAGCCGCCTGCTCTACGCGCAGTATGTGTCGGTGGAGTCGATAGACACCCAAAAGCCGAGGGTGCTGCTCACCCAGCTCACGGGCGGCGCGCCGCAACTGGAGAACGCGCTTACAGCAGAGGTCGTAACCAAAGGCGAGCCTGCGCCGGGCAAGGATGTCGCCGTGCTGAAGGTGGACGGCGCGAACTACTTCTTCCTGGAGTTGGGCGACTCGGCGCAGGCGCAGCAGGGCGACACGCTGTTCGCCTACGGCTACCCCGGCGATGTGACCTTCGCCGAAGAGTTCACCCCCGCCAGCCAAGCCGAGCCGACGCTCACCCAAGGCGCGCTCAGCGGACGACGCGCCCTCAAGGAAGGCTGGGAGTCCATCCAGATCGATGCGACCATCAAGCCAGGCAACAGCGGCGGTCCCATCCTCAACACGCGCGGGGAGGTCATCGGTATCGCCGCGTTCACCATCGGCGTAGAGCAACCGACGCCCTTCATCGTGCCTGCCAGCATCGTGCGCGAGTTTCTGGCGCGGGCGAATGTGCCCGTCGGCGAGGTCAACGCCAACACGCTCAACCGCCTGTATCGCGAGGCGGTGCAGGATGTGGAGCGCAGCCACTACAAGGCGGCGATGCCCAAGCTGGAGCAGATTGAGGCGATTCGCCCGAATGTGCCCGCCGTGCAGAAACTGCGCGAGACGGCGCAACTGGGCATTCTGGAGGGGCGCGACCGCACGCCGAACCCGTACCTGTATTACGCGATAGCGGCAGGCGGCGCAGTTGCGCTGCTGCTGGTCGTTGGGGGCGCGCTCGTGGCGCGGTCGCGGCGCAAGGCGCGGGCGTCCGCCCACCCCGCACCCCGCAGCGCCGCGCCAGACCCGCACCTCACCCACGCGCCCACCGTGCTTGCCGACGCGCCCGCACGCTACCGCCTCACCGTGCAGACCGTGACGGGCGAATCGTTCGAGTGCGCCGTGCCGCCGCAGGGACTCGCCATCGGGCGCGCCTCCGACAACGACCTCGCGCTCGACGACCGACTCGTCAGCCGCTACCACGCCCGTATTGCTATCGAGAACGACCAGTTAGTCCTCTACGACCTCAACAGCACGAACGGCAGCTATGTGAACGGCGCACGGGTAGACCGCTGCGCCCTCCAGATAGGCGACCACATCCAACTGGGCAGCACCACGATTACCGTCCAACCCCCCAACGCATGACGCCTCCCCACACCCTACTGGTTGAGTAAGAGATTACCTTCTGGGTTGATGTAGTACTCGTTGTACCCCACATATGCACGAACTGTCCGCTCTGAGTAGATGCCGACTGAGTTATACTTGCAGGTGTTATTTTCCACTATACCTGACGTCTTACCGGTCAGGAAAATACCGCAGTCCTTATTCCCCTCACAAGTGTTGTTGCGGGCGACAAGGCGCGATTGGTTGCCAGCATAGATTCCGTGAAGCCTGTTGTTGCGACAAGCGTTGTTTTCTACCTCTCCCTGCGCATATTCCATTAGTGCAATACCGCACTCTTTATTCCCCTCACAAGTGTTGTTGCGGGCGACAAGGCGCGATTGCTCATGCGCAGCAATCCCGTCAATGCCGTTGTTGCGACAGGTGTTGCCACTTACATCCCCCTGCGCACTGCCGAAAAGACTAATTCCGTCTTGCTTATTCCCCTCACAAGTGTTGTTGCGAGCGACAAGGCGCGATTGCTGTTCGGCATCAATCCCGTGAATGCCGTTGTTGCGACAGGTGTTGCCTTCCACCTCCCCCTGCGCACTGCCAAAAAGCGCAATCCCCACTTGCCTATTCCCCTCACAAGTGTTGTTGCGGGCGACAAGGCGCGATCGATCGTTTGCAGCAATCCCATGAATACCGTTGTTGCGACAGGTGTTGCTTTCCACCTCCCCCTGCGCACTGCCGAAGAGACCTATTCCGTCCTGTTTATTCCCCTCACAAGTGTTGTTGCGGGCAATAAGGCGCGATTGCTCGTTCGCGGCAATCCCGTGATAACCGTTGTTGCGACAGGTGCTGACTAACACCTCCCCCCACGCACTGCCGAAAAGCGCAATCCCTGATCGCTTATTCCCCTCACAAGTGTTGTTGTATGCCTTGAGTGTGGCATTCCCCTCAGCGTATATTCCGTGAAGATAGCCGCGAACAACGCAGTTCTCGGCACGTACTAAAGCGGAGCTCGTCGCCTTGATTGCCGAGTAATCGACGTTTCCAGCAAGGGACTTGCAATTGATGATTGTCACATCGCCCTTTTCCACCCGTATCGCCGTATTCTGAAAAGTGATGTTTTGCACTTGCGAGTCTCCTTCAGCGCGAAAGACGAGACTTTTGTGATATGTTCCGAAAGATACGGAGCCGCTTATACCGATTAACTTGAGCGGCTTCTTAATGACTATGTTTGTGTCGATGTAGTAAGAGCCGCTTTCTAACCGAATTGTGCCCCCTGCGCGTATTCGCTTGAACGCTTTGATGATGGTCTCTTGCGTATCTTCAGGGCTTAGTTCAATGACAGTCGGCGAAATCAGTTCGCTAACGAAGGGACGGGCTATTAAGAACAAAATAACTACAACGGCAGAAATCGAACCAACCAGCCAAGCATTTTCCTGAATCCACTCCCAAACACTTTCCCAAGCAGAAGCGTGCCTCGAAGATTGTGGCATAGGTGGCGACTGTGCAGGTGGTGGCACAGATGCAGGGGGCGACTGTGCAGACGACGGCACAGACGCAGGGGGCGGCTGCGCAGACGATGGCACAGACGCAGGGGGCTGAAGGTCTTCCTCAAGGGCTTCGTTGATCAGCTGCGCGAACGCCGCTACGCTTGCGGGGCGTTCGTCCATGCGCATCGAGAGTCCTTGCTGGATGGCTCGGCTCAGTGCTTCGCCGACCTTTGGCTCCACCAAGTGCGGCGGGGGCAGGTCAAACCCGCTGGTGCGATCCAGCGCGGGCAGGGGCGGCACGCCCGTGATCAGATGGTACAGCGTCGCCGCCAGCCCGTAGATGTCCGTGCGCGGGTCTAACCGCCCTGCGGACGAATACTGCTCAGGCGCGGCATACGAGGGCGTAAGCATCACGGTGTAGGTCGCCGTCTGGTTCGCCACAAAATGGCGCGCCGCGCCGAAGTCTATCAGCACCAGCCGCTCATCCTCGCAGTGGATGATGTTGTCGGGCTTGATGTCCCGATGGATGTAGCCCGCCCGATGCACCACCTCCAGCGCGTCGCACACCTGCAGGATGTAGTCCACCGCCTCATCTACGGGCAGCACGCCGCCCGCGCGCTTCAGCTTCGCGCCCAGCGTCTCGCCGTGCAGGTACTCCATCACCATGTAGCCTGTGTTGTTCTGCTGGAACACATCGTAGATGCGCACGATGCCGGGGTGGTTCAGCTGCGCGACGAGTTGCGCCTCTTCAACGAAGCGCTGTCGTATCTGCGCGAACTGGTCGGGGGGCAGCGTGATGGGCGCGACTTGGTTGTGCGCGTCGCGGATGCACCCTTGCGGGCACAGCTCCTTGATGGCGACCGTGCGCTTGAGCTGGGTGTCCAGCGCGAGGTAGGTAATCGCGAACCCACCCTGCCCCAGCACTTGCTGGAGTTGGTATCTCCCGTTTGCAAGCAGCGTTCCTGCAGGCAGTGGCGCGGCGGTCTTCATCCCCGTGTGTCGAGATTATACCTGTATAATCTGCGTACGGGTTCGTGTACAGGGCGCGGTTTCCTGCCGTCTGAGGGTATAATCGCCGTGAGGTGGTGTGATGAAACCCGTCGCCTATGCAGACGCGCACGCTGCGCCGAAGGAACCGCTCTCGTTCGAGGCGTTCCTACAGCAGTACGACGACGCCCACGCCGAGTGGGTCAACGGGGAGGTCATTCCGAAAATGCCCGCATCAGTTGTCCACCAGCGCTCCAGTAGGTTTCTCTATACGCTTATCAACACTTGGGTTGAATACCACCAGTTGGGCGAAGTCCACCACCCACCGCTGCTGGTGAAGTTGCCGCTGCCCGACAACCGCGAGGTTGCCCGCGAACCAGATATTGTGGTCATCCTCAACGGCAATCCCGGACGCTTCGCCGAGCAATACTTCGACGGCGCGCCCGACCTGATTGTGGAGATTGCCAGTCCCGCCAGCCGCCACATCGACCGCACGGTGAAGTACGAGGAGTACGAGACGGCGGGCGTGCCCGAATATTGGCTGGTTGACCCCGACCGCCAGTACGCCGAGTTTTTCCAGCGGGACGACGCGGGGCTGTATCGCGTGGCGTTCAGCGGCTCGGAGGGGGTCTATCGCAGTCGGGTGCTGGAGGGCTTCTGGCTGCAGGTGGAGTGGCTGTGGACGCGCCCGCCGCTGCGGGAGGTTCTCACGCGGCTGGGGTTGGCGTGAGGGTATACTACATTTGCGATGCAGACGCTTATCTGTCGGGGGCAGATCATCGGCAAGACCATCCTGCTGGAGTCGGAGGTGGAACTGCCTGACGGCGCACGGGTGGAGGTGGAGATACGCTTTCATCCGCCCGTTGAAACGGTCGCGAAGCGTCAGCAAGCGCTGCAGCGACTGCTCTCGATGAACCTCCCCGTCGCCGACTGGGAACAGATGGAGCAGGAAACCATTCGCGGGGCAGCCGAGGATGACGCAAATCAGTGACGAGGTGGTCTTTCTCGATGCAAATGTCGTGATGTACGCCGTTGGTGGCGAACACCCCTATCGTCTCCCATGCCAGAAAGTGATGGCAGCCGTTGCCGACAATACGCTCAACGCTGCTGTAGATACCGAGATTGTGCAGGAGATCCTACATCGGTACGGTGCGCTCCGACGACATGTCGAGGCAGTCGCTGTTGCTGAGGATCTGCTCTCGTTAGTAGACCTCGTTTATCCAGTGACGCTGCGCGACATTCGTGGCGCCTTAGATTTGTTCGCGACATATTCCGTTCAGGGAGTGCAAGCACGCGACGCGATTCACGCCGCAGTGATGCAGAACAACGGGATACGGATTATCATTTCTGCTGACCGACATTTTGACCTCATTCAGGGGATTGAGCGTATAGACCCACGAGACTTTGCCCAAGAGTTGTCGCCGTAGTTCAGCACTTTCCAATGCGCCCGCCGCTGCGGGAGATTCTCACGCGACTGGGACTGGCATAGCCCAGCAGGTATCCTCCATGCGATGGAGATTCGCACAGAGGCGCGGGTCGCGCTGGAGTCGGCGGTGATCACGCACGGGCTGCCCCGCCCGCACAATCTGGAAGCGGCGCGCGCGATGCAGCATGCTGTGCACGATGCGGGCGCAACGCCCCATATCGTCGCCGTGCTGCACGGGACGCCCTGTATTGGCGTCAGCGACGCGGAGCTGGAATCGCTGGCGGAGTACCCCGCGCCGTCTAAAATCGCGCTGCACAATCTGGGCATCGCCTGCGCGATGCGCCTCACGGGGGGCACAACGGTCGCCGCGACGGTTCACTTGGCGCACCACGCGGGGATAGCGGTCATGGCGACGGGCGGGATTGGCGGCGTGCATCGGGACGGACGCGACATCAGCGGCGACCTGCCCGTGCTGGCGCGCACGCCGATGCTCATCGTCTGCTCAGGCGCGAAGGTCATCTTGGATTTGCCCGCCACGCGCGAGTGGCTGGAGACGCACGGCGTGCCCGTCATCGGCTTTCAGACGGACGAGCTGCCTGGCTTCTACACAGCGCACACGGGGCTTCGGGTGGACGCAACGGTACACGATGTGGACGCGCTTGCCGACCTGTGGCGGGCGCACCGCCCGCTGGGGACGGCAATGCTGGTCGTGCAGCCGCCGCCTGCTGCGTATGCGCTCCCACCCGCCGAGCTGGACGCGCTGTTGCAGCAGGCGATGCGCGAGTGCGCGGCAGCGGGCGTCACGGGCGCGGCGACCACCCCATGGCTACTCGCGCGGCTGGCGCAGCTCAGCGACGGGCGCACGATTGCGGTCAACTGCGCCCTGCTTGAGGCGAACGCACGCTTAGCAGGAAAGATTGCGCGAGCAATCAGCGCATGCGCCACGATGTGATACCAATCATCACACCATAGCTTACCTAATCGTACGGCAAGCCCGCCAACGCCTCCCGTATCCAGCCCCAACTCACTAAACCCAACATACAACCACACACCCCACCCAACGCACCCGCCACTGCCCCGACTCTCGCCTCCAACGACCCATCCACCACCCCCCACACAGTGCAACTCAGACCGATACGCCACCAAATACACCAACCACATGCCACTGCTGCACTGGGAGCATTATGGAGGCGCGTCTTGAGTGGAGCCTCTGAGTGCCACAATCGCTGCCACGCTCTGGGGGTTTTCCAGCGCACTCAGGTCGCCCGTCGGTTCGCCCAAGTATGCTGCGCGGAGGACTCGACGCATGATCTTGGCGTTGCGCGTTTTGGGCAGGTCGGGCACAGCGTAGACCGCTTTGGGCATTAGCGGCTTGCCCATGCGCGCCGCCACGAGACTGAGCAGCTCCTGTGCCAGCGCATCGCTCCACTCGCAACTGGGTTTCAACACCACGAACGCCACCGCTGCTTGCCCTTTGATCGCGTCGGGCACGCCAATTACGCCCGCCTCACTCACAGCAGGATGCTCTACCAGAACGCTCTCGATCTCAGCAGGACCGATACGCTTCCCTGCGATTTTGAGCGTGTCGTCCGCGCGCCCCAGAATGTACCAGAAGCCATCCTCGTCAATCAGACACAGGTCTCCATGGTACCAAGTGTTCTCAAAGCGGCTCCAGTAAGTCTCCAAGTAGCGTTCGGTATCGCTCCAGAAGCCGCGCGTCATGCCAGGGTTTACATTCCGCACGCACAACAGTCCCACCTCACTACGCACTGGTTCGCCCGATTCGCTTAGCACTTCGGCGTCCACTCCAGGCGCGACGGTGTTGAAGCTGCACGGCTTGAGCGGACGCAGCACCGTGCAGCCCAGAATTCCGCCCGAGATCTCCGTACCGCCTGAATAGTTGATGATAGGCGCACGGTTTTTGCCCACATGCTGCAGTGTCCACAGCCACGGTTCGGGATTCCAGGGCTCGCCTGTGGAACCGATTAGGCGCAGGCTCGGCATCGGGTGGCGGTCAGCGTAGTCCACACTCTCGCGCATGAGGGCACGGATGAGCGTCGGCGTGATGCCCAGCACGCTCACCCCGTGCCGCTCCACCATCTCCCACAGGCGGTCGGGCGCAGGGTAGTCAGGCGAGCCATCGTACATAAACACGGTCGCACCCATAATCAGCCCGCCCATGATCAGCCATGGTCCCATCATCCAGCCGATGTCGGTGAGCCAGCTGATTGTATCGGTAGGCTTGAGGTCGAACAGGTGGTACATATCCTGCGCCGCCTTGATGGGGAAGCCCGCATGTACATGGAATGCCGCTTTGGGCTTGCCTGTCGTGCCCGAGGTGTAGATCATCATGCAGGGCGTTTCGCTCTCGAATGCGGGCGCGTCGTACTCGCCGTCGTTCAGCAGGTCGGTGTAGCGTACCTCCAGCGCGGGGTCGAAGCGCACCTCGCGCCCTGCGCGATCCACGATGAACACGCGCTGCACATGGGGCAGGTCGTGCAGCGCGGCGAAGGCTGTCTCGCGCATCGGCACAATCTTGCCGCGGCGCGGAAACCCATCTGCGAGGAACAGCCAGCGCGCCTGAGCATCCTGCATGCGTGTCTGGATGGGCTCCGCGCCGAAGCCCGAAAAGAGGGGCAGGGCAATCGCGCCAATGCGTCCGATTGCCAACAGTGCAATCGCCGTTTCAGGGATGAACGGCAAGAACAGCCCGACACGGTCGCCCTCCTGCACGCCCTGATTGAGCAGCCCGCGCGCAAGCGCGTTCACCTCGCGTAGCAGCGCAGCATAAGTGTAGCGGCGAATCGTGCCCTCCTCGCCCTCCCACACAAGCGCGAGTTTATCACCATGTCCCGATTGCACATGCCGTTCCAGTGCGTTGTAGGTCCAGTTCAACCGCCCGCCGATGAACCACTTTGCGAACGGCTTGCCCGCTGAGAGATCGACCGTCTGCGTGTACGGCGCGTGCCAGTGGAAGCCGATGTCGTCAAAAAATGCCCGCCAAAACCAGTCGGGGTCGTCAGTGCTTTTCTGTAGGAACGCCTCGTAGGTGGGCAGGTTATAGCGGCGCATCTGCGCGGTGATATTCGCCTGCGCAATCATCCCGTCGTTGGGTCGCCACGCAATCGGCAGATTCAACTCCTGCATGCCTCGTCGCCTCCGTACAAAGGATACCCCAAGTGTGTGGGCATGCAGTTGCGAAAACTGCTACGGCGCAATATGGTGGGAGGTTCCAAGAGGGCGCGACCGATGGGGTACACTCCTTCTCGAAATGCCTGTTCTATCAAGCCACATTCGCCCGAGTGACGAGGAGTTTCGCGCGAACAAGGCGCACTTCGAGGCGCTACTGCAGCAGTATCGCGAGGCGTTGGCGTGGGCGCAGGCGGGCGGCGGCGCCGAAGCGCTCGCCAAGCACCGCGCTCGCAACAAACTCACCGCCCGCGAACGCATCGACGCGCTCATCGACCCCAACACACCGTTTCTGGAACTCGCGCCGTTGGCGGCATACGGTTTGTACAACAACGAAGCGCCCTGCGCAGGCATCGTGTGCGGCGTCGGCGTCATTCACGGCAAGGAATGCATGCTCATCGCCAACGACGCCACCGTCAAGGGCGGCACTTACTTCCCCATCACCGTCAAAAAGCACCTGCGCGCCCAAGAGATTGCGCTGGAGAACCGCCTGCCGTGCCTGTATTTGGTGGACTCTGGGGGCGCATACCTGCCCTTGCAAGCAGAGGTGTTCCCCGACCGCGACCACTTCGGGCGCATCTTTTACAATCAGGCACGGATGTCGGCGATGGGTATTCCGCAGATTGCGCTGGTGATGGGGTCTTGTACGGCGGGTGGGGCGTATGTGCCCGCGATGAGCGACCAGACAATTATCGTCAAGGGGCAGGGCACGATTTTTCTGGGCGGTCCACCGCTGGTCAAGGCTGCCACAGGTGAGGTGGTGAGCGCGGAGGAGCTGGGCGGCGCGGAGGTACACACCCGCCTTTCGGGCGTCGCGGACTACTTCGCCGAGAATGACCTGCACGCCATCCAAATTGCCCGTGAGATCGTGGCGCACCTGAACCTCACTAAGCCGATTCCCGCCGACCTCCAGCCGCCTGAAGAGCCGCGCTATGACCCTGCCGAAATTTACGGCATTCTGCCGCGCGATTTGCGCCAACCGTTCGAAGTGCGTGAGGTAATCGCCCGAATCGTGGATGGCAGTCGCTTGTTGGAGTTCAAGGCGCGGTTCGGGCAGACGCTGGTGTGTGGCTTCGCGCACATTCACGGTTTCCCCGTCGGTATCGTCGCCAACAACGGCATCCTGTTCTCGGAGAGCGCACAGAAGGGCGCACACTTTATCGAACTCTGCTGCCAGCGGCGCATCCCGCTGGTGTTTTTGCAGAACATCACGGGCTTTATGGTGGGCAAGAAGTACGAGAACGAGGGCATCGCTAAACACGGTGCGAAGATGGTGATGGCGGTTGCTAACGCCGAAGTGCCCAAGTTCACCGTGATTATTGGTGGCTCGTATGGGGCAGGCAACTATGCGATGTGCGGGCGCGCCTACCAACCCCGCTGGCTGTGGATGTATCCTAACGCACGCATCTCGGTCATGGGCGGCGAACAGGCAGCAAATGTGCTGCTTACGGTCAAGTTAGACCAACTCGCTGCCAAAGGGCAGACGATGACCGAAGCGGAGCAGTCCGCCTTCAAGCAGCCGATTCTGGACAAGTACGCTGAGGAGAGCAGCGCGTTCTATAGCACGGCACGCCTGTGGGACGACGGGATTATCGACCCTGTGGATACACGCACCGTGTTGGCGCTTGCACTCTCCGCCGCCTACAACGCGCCGATTCCCGACACTAAGTTCGGCGTGTTTCGAATGTGAGTGCCACCCTCCAGCACGGCTTCGGGATAGTACGCCTGCAAAATCTGTCGGTAGGTCTGACCTGCGCGTGCGCGCGCCTGTGCGCCCCACTGACACATGCCCGCGCCGTGCCCTGACCCGCGCCCTGTAAGCTGCCAGCCATCGCGCAGCAACCGGATCTCGAACATTAGGCTGCGAACGCGCCCGACACCAAGCACGCGGCGGAACTCGGCGCCCGAGAGCGTGAGCATTGCACGGTCACCTTGCACATGTACCTGCTGCACATGCCCGCCTGCGGTGCGCTGGGCAACCACAACTTCACGGACGCGCCCCGCTTCGGGAAAGCAGCGATTGAACTCCTCAAAGTTAACAGTGGCTTCCCATGCGAAGTTCGGGGCGAAGCGACAGAACGGTTTCCCATCGGCGTCGGTATCGGGCACGCCGCGCAGGGGTGGCAGCGGCTGCGTGCCTGTCATCGCGACCTCAATCGGTGCAGTATGTCCACCACAGTTGCCCGTGTAGACCGCGTCCAGCACGCGTCTCCCGTAAGTCAGCAACTCGCCTGAGGTTGCATCTACCGCAAGATTAGTGTTCGGGTGTTCAGCGTCCACGCCGCCGTAGACTTGGCACGGCGCGTGGTCGCATAGGTCGTAGCCCCACTGGCGATAGCGGTTCAAGCGTCGAAAAGCGAACGAGCGGGCAGCAACCGCCTGCGCCTTGAGCGCTTCAGTGTGGAAGGTGGGTGGCATCTCGCGCGGCAGTGTCGCCTTCAAGTAATCGTCCAGCTGCACCCAGTTGATGGTAAGCAACTTGCCGTCGCGCTCTACCCACTCTAAGTGCCCGCGATAGCGCCGCATGGCGTTCGGCGATGCCCCCACCCGAGCAAAGCCTGCCCCCACAGGCTCTGCGAGGAGTCGCTCGGCGACAATCTGTGCGCTCCCGCAGCGAGCGACATAGCGTCCATTTGCACGGCGCAGTTCCCATACTTGCTCCGCCGTGCCGACGCCAAGCGTTCGCCCCGTGCGCGGGTCTACCCAACGCAGCGCGTCCGCACTGACGCCCACATAGAGCACAGGCGCGCACGCACTCTGCTCCAACCCAACCCGGATTAACCAGTCGCTATCCCGACGGGGAGGGGCATGCGCAATATCCAGCCCCAGCAGAAGCAACCCAACCCACAGGGCTACCGCAAGCAGTCGCATACCGTCTGTGGATTCGACCACAAAAGACCCGCTCCTGCTTTCGGGAGCGGGTCTTCGGAAGAAAAAGAGCGTGTGCATTTCTATTGAAGGGTCGCCATTTCGCCGTACAGCCCCCACAGTGGCCAGTCGCCGCGCCACTCCATCGGATTCTGACCGTTGTCGTGCGACATGCCAGACGGCAAAGAGCGAAGCTGTGAATTGGGTCTATAGTCTGCACTCGTCGGTGATTTCGCTAAGAAGTCACGCACATGCATCCACTTTGCGTGCCCATCGACATAGACCAGGTTGAACCCCTCCATGTGGGGCGCCCATCGGCGGTTGAGTTTTTTCACTCGATCGAGACCAAACAGAGTGCCTTCCAGTATGTGGCGATGCGCTATTGGATACGCAATGCTATCAGTGGTCGACCCTGGAGGGACGATGCGATAGGTCGGGAGGGCTTGACGCTCAGATTCCATTACCAACATCGTTTCGGCGGGGCGCAGCACGCCCGCCATCGTACCCCCAAGAAACGAATTGCGGAAATCGGGAGGGTTCCGTCGATAGGTGTTGGTGGCGCCTGTGATGTGGAGAGCAAGCGCGTAGCCGCGATCGCGAATCTCGGCGTGCAGCTCCCAAGCTTCGCGCCCAGATGCAGTCTCAATTGTGCGGCTGGGGCAGAAGAAGATGTCGATATTTTTGATGTAGAGCCAGACCCAGTATTGCCACTTGAAGTGGTTAACGCGCCGTCCGAAGCCAGGGTTTCCGTCGCACCCTGTCGCGTCAGGCTTCCACGGAATCGGAGTGCTAATGCAGTCATCCATTCGAGGAAAGGTTTCGTTGAAGTCGTTGATGTACATCGTGATGCCGAGTCCGATTTGCTTGCAATTACTAAGACATGAGGTCTGTCGCGCCTTCTCGCGCGCCTGAGCAAAGACGGGGAACAAAATCGCTGCCAGAATTGCGATAATCGCAATCACGACCAGAAGCTCGATGAGCGTAAAACCGTTCCGTCGCATAACCGTTGTACCTCCATTCTAAATCTACCCATGCAGGAGTTAAGGAACTGTTAAGGTGGGTAGGAGCGGTAAGTGTTTGTTAGCTTTATTGCTTACATGCTTCCATTATCTGCTGACCTGCCCGAGCAAGGCGAATTGGCATCTTAGGGCGCCTCCGAGACCAGTGCGACTGGGGGCTTTTGCAGCGTTTGCCGCGAGAGTCCAAACGCCTCGCAGAGCCGTTCCACGACTAGCGGGGCGCGCTCGGCTTCAATCAGGCAAGTGATGCGGTTATGCGCGTCGCTTAGCTGTTCAATGGCGACCCCTGCTTCGTAGAGCACCTCCGCAATCCGTGCGATCACGCCGTGCAACTCGCGCATGTTCTGAGCGAAGATGGAGACCATCACGCGGCTCGGTTTGACCGCCACGCGGAAGCCATTCGCTTCCAACATCGCGCACGCGCGCGCCGCCAACTCCGAATCGACTCCAAAACTCAAGCCGTTGCGCTGGAGCTTGATGAGAAAGATGGGGATTTCTGCCTCGCGCAGCAAGTGCAAGATGCGCTGGCGCTGCGCAGGGAGATGGCTTGGGTCAAGCACGCGCACGAGCATGTAGGTCGCTTCCCGTGAGACCTTGATTGCGCTCACGCCGCGCTCGCGCTCGAAGCTCACGCGCTCGTTCGGTATCGTCGCCCAGCTGTCGTGCATCGCAAGCAAAGTATACCCCAAAAATATCCTTTGCGAAAGCAGGGTTTAGCCGAGCATCAATCGGTCGATTCTCTGCGTTGGCTGCGCTCCCACTCATGCAGGCTCTTCAGCAGGTTGCCCGAACGCAGCATGCGGCGCATTGCGCGCACCTCTTCGGCAGTGATAGGACCCATCTGCTGCGTGGTCAGCCATTCGTCGATGGTACGCTCGTCGTTTTCGAGGTAGCTCAGCATCAGCTCGTCCCACGCCTGCTGGCTCAGCATCCGCTCGCCGCGATGCCCGCAGCGGGGGCACTCGAAATGCACCTCCACGCGGTTCGCGCCCATTGTGTGCGCATGGTACGCGATGTAGGTCAAATCGTCCAGCCCGATGGTGGCTTGGCAGCGTCGGCAGCGCAAACTCACAGCCCGCTCCCTCCCCAAGTGCGCGGCAAAAAGATACGCTCGTACTTATACAGCGCGTAACGGTCAGTCATCCCCGCCAGATAGTCGCACACCGCTTGCGCCCGCGCCTCCACCGAGTCGTCCGCAGGGCGGAACTTCTCCGACAGCTCCGACGGGTTCTCCATGTAGTAGACGAACATCTGGTGCAGGATGTGCGTCATCTTCTCGCGCTCTTTCTGTACCTTCGCGTGGTGGTACATGTTCTCGAACATGAACTCTTTGAGGTGGTTCATCGCCTGCAGCATCGGCTCGCTCATCTGCATGACAGGCTTACCGTCGCTTTGCTCGACGACATCCATCACCATGCGGGCGATGCGTCCGCTGTGCGTCTCGCCGAGAAACTCGATGAGGTCGCGCGGCAGGTCGTTCAGGGTCAGCAGTCCTGCGCGGATGCCGTCGTCGAGGTCGTGGTTGAGGTAGGCGATGCGGTCGGCGATGCGCACGACGGCGGCTTCGAGGTGGACGGTCTTTTGGGTTTCGTGGGCGGTGAGGTCGGCGCGCCCTTTGGAGTGCCCGACAATTCCCTCGCGCACCTCGTGCGTGAGGTTCAGCCCGCGCCCGTCTTTCTCGATGCAGTCGACGACGCGCAGGCTCTGCTCATAGTGGCGAAAGCGGGCGTTGGGAACATACTCGCGCAGGATAGCGTCCAGCGCCTCTTCGCCCGTGTGTCCGAAGGGTGGGTGTCCGAGGTCGTGCGCGAGGGCGACCGCTTCGGTGAGGTCTTCGTTGAGGCGCAGGGCGCGGCTGATCGTGCGGGCGATTTGCGCCACCTCCAGCGTGTGGGTCAGGCGCGTGCGGTAGTGGTCTTCGTTGGGGTCTAAAAACACCTGCGTCTTGTGCTTGAGTCGGCGGAACGCCTTGCTGTGGATGACGCGGTCGCGGTCGCGCTGGAACGCGGTGCGCACGGGGTCGGGCGGCTCAGGCGTCGGTCGCCCGCGCGATTCCGCGCTCTTTGTGGCGTAGGGCGCAAGGATCTGATACTCCAGTTGTTCCAGCCGTTCGCGTACCGTCATCGTCGTTTAGTATTCAATCAGCGAGAAGACATCGTAGCCGCGCAGGTGCTTGCGCCCGTCCAGGAAGGTGAGTTCGATTAGGAAGGTGAAGCCCGCCACGGTTCCGCCCAGTCGTTCAATCAGACGCGCCGCCGCACTGGCGGTGCCGCCCGTCGCCAGCAGGTCGTCCACCACGACCACACGCTGTCCAGGCTCGACGGCGTCGGTGTGCATCTCGACGGTGTTCGTGCCGTACTCCAGCGCGTACTCCTCGCTGATTTTCTCGCCTGGCAGTTTGCCCAATTTGCGGATGGGCACAAAGCCCAGCCCCAGATTGATGGCGATGGGCAAGCCGAACACGAACCCGCGCGACTCGATGCCTGCAATCACATCGGGCTTGAGGGCACGCGCATGCTCGGTCATCAGGTCTACGACCTCCTTTAGCGCCTGCGGATGCTTCAGCACGGGGGTGATGTCTTTGAAGATAATCCCCGGCTCTGGGAAGTTCGGTATATCGCGCACCAGTTGCGCTGCCAGTATCTCTGCCATCGTCGCCTCCGTTTTTGCCCGTGAAGTATACCCCAAATGAAAGATACTTCGGTATAATTCCGCCATGCCAATCGCTGCGCCGCGCGAACAGGGCTTGAGACGCCTCGATTGGGAGGCATACCTTCGCTGGGAGGACGACCTCACGCACTACGAAATCATCGACGGGGAGGTTCATCTGTTGCCGACGCCAATACTGAAGCACCAGTTGGTGCAAGCGAAACTGATGGATCGTATACGCAGCTACCTCAACCTGAATCGGTTAGGTGAGTTG
>Ga0308421_1000560_pt1 | contig 21783 bp, 18 predicted proteins | sample HotsprSampleMS60_FD_203673 | JGI IMG/M metagenome (GOLD analysis project Ga0308421, IMG submission 203673) | Hot spring phototrophic mat microbial communities from Mushroom Spring, Yellowstone National Park, Wyoming, United States - 20090730_MS60 ...
CTACGAGCCTCATGATGATTACGCATGGTTACATCTACGACAGATGAAGCCTGTCAGCGAGGCGCCGCCTCATCCCTACTAGGTATCCCGCAATCAGCGGATCGACTGTACTAACGCTACCTTCCCCGCAGCGCCGTCATCATGCGCATCCCATGCTCATTGTCCCGCTGGGGTGGTGCGCACACACCAACCTGCTACCATCAGCGGATAGGTGTGTAACGGATGTTGCTTCGACCGGTATGATCTGGATAGCGGTGCTGCACCTCGACTGTTCTTCAACCGGATATTTTGGATAGGCGCATCGAAACCGAGGATGCGAACAGACCGTCAGGTGCAACGCTTCGTGAAGGAACGGCAGGGTATTCGGGCATATTTTAGCGCATGATCTGGAGCAGATTGCTATAGTCATCAGTCCAGAGTGGCAGTGATGTTGTGTATCCGTTCATATTACGAGCACGAGTAGTCAATTCAGGAATTGATAAGAGCGATTCATCGCGTGAGAGGAGAAACCAACGTGAGCGGATAGCTCGTTCATTATCTCCTTCATCATCGATAAGCAGACGATGAAGCGAAAAATGATCGGCCAGTTTCCAAACAACTGGTACGAGATCGAGATGGCGGTTAGAAATATGTACAGCGATAATACCGTCAGGAGCGAGATGATCGAGATATAGCGCAAATGCTTCTCGATTCAATAAGTAGACTGGGATGGAATCACTTGAAAAAACATCCAAAACCAATACGTGGTAATTCTGTGAACCACTTTCTTGCAGCTCTCGTTCCAATGACAAACGTGCATCACCTAACACAACTTCAATTGTTGCACTACTATCTTGAAGGTAAGAGAAATAGCCACCTTTCCCTAATGCAATTTCAATAACATCGGGATTAATCTCATAAAAGCGATATACATCATCAGGTAATCCGTAAGCAGCCAGGGTGCCAATGCCCAGTCCAAGCACACCTACGCGCATACCATTCCGCCGCCTGGGATGATGGTTGATCGCTAATCCAACCCCACTCGTTTCGCTATAGTATGCAGTTGGCAGTTTACGTTTCTCTGGATCGAGATACTGAACACCGTGTAATGTCATGCCGTGGACAAGAACATACCGTTGGGACGACTCGTTCGTCGGTTCTAGAACTTTGATTCGAGTCGCGGCATAAAAGTTTCGCTGTAACAAGACAGAGCTTTCTAGATCAAGACTAATAAAAAGGTACATCAGGAATCCCGCGCAGATGAGACCGGCCCATAACATTAGGCGTTGCCACTTCAAACCTGTTTCAGAACGATGGAATGTGGTCAGGAAAAACAACAACCATGCCAGTACTAATCCTAACGGATATTCCCAATAGCCCTTGAAGATAACTGGGGCTACGAAAGTAACAAAGATGCCTCCTAATGCACCACCAACAGACACCAGCAGATAGAATGTAGTTAATTGTGATTGTTGAGGACGTAATCGGTACAGTTCTCCATGACAGATCATACAAACCGCGAATAAACACAAAGAGTAGATTGTGATTTGAATAATTATCGGTATTGTGGCCAGCCCAATCACGGCCCAAATAACTGCTAGAAAAGAAAAAATAAATATTCCAAGGAAGATATTTCGATTGTAATAACGTTCATTAGCAAAAGTTATAATGAAAGACAGCAGATATATTGTTAAAGGTAATACCCACAGAAAGGGAACAACAGCTATTTCCTGGGTTATACGGGCGGTTGTTGCCAAGAGAAACAACGAGGCAGTGGCAGCTAAGCCGATCCACAGCAATCGATCACTCCATGAGAGCCTGATCGGTCGATCACTCGCCTCAATTTCGGGATAGATAACCGTTGCTGACCGGTGTTGTAATGCCTTGATTGTCCCCCAAAGAGCAAACCCAACGTAGCAAAGATACCCGATTGACCACATCCATCCCTGTACCGGTAACGTGAACAGGGGTTCAACAAGCAGTGGATAGCTGACTAATCCAAGCAGCGAGCCAATGTTGGAGATGGCATATAAACGGTATGCTGTTTGCGTTGGAAAAAGACGGTGAAACCATGCCTGTACTAATGGACTATTTGAAGCTAACAAAAAATATGGTAAACCAACCGAAATCATAAGGAGCTTTACAATTTCTAATACAGGCATGGCTTCCGGGGAAGGTTTCCAGTCGCTGCTTGGTGTGATCGGTGATCGCCAGAACACGCTTAACATCAAGACTCCGATAACTGAGAGACATAGTAAGAGAATATGCTAGCGCTCACGTTTGTACCCTGGTTTACTAACCCAATCGGCATACGCATAACCAGCAGTTAATAAAATTTGAAAAAACATTTGCACGGTTGACCATACAGCCGGTACGCCGCCAAACCAGGGCAGAATATAGCGAGCAATCATTGGTTGAATTTGAAAAAGGAGAAATGCTGATAGGAAGATGGAGACGATGAAATAAAACATATTTCCGCACTCAGTATAAATAGCGTGACGCAAGACATCGCCTGGCCTAATCACGGTGAGCAACGTGCTCTGAGAGCATGATCAAAAACCTAGGCTCGCACTGGAACAAGGTTGTAGCGGTTTCAGTGCCTATGCTGCGGAGTAGGCTCGGCATCCACTCACCTTTCCCCTCGCCCCTTTCCTCTCCCCTTGTGGGAGAGGAAGGGGAAGATGCGACGGGATGAACCTGAACCCCGCTCACCCAACCCGTCACACGCATCGCCTGGCGCTGCCTGCTTGGCAGAGGAAACGTGCTGTGGATGAAGGAAAAGAACGTTGGCCACTGGCGTCATGGTCGCAGATGCACGGTGCGAGTCTCATAAGAAATCTGGGTTTTGATCAAGCGCTGAGAATGAAAGAGTAGCCTTACAAAAACTGAGTCGATGATCATGGTGACTACTGTAACTCAACGATCAGGGAATATGAGATTTGTATCAGTTACGATCATTATAACATCAAATCTCTCGCATGCAAAAGATGGTTTTAGAACGGGTTGATGCTTTGATTGTTGGTTTGGTTGATGCCTGGGCATCAAATCTCTCGCATGCAAAAGATGGTTTTAGAACTGGCCCTGTTTCTAGAGGACCCTAACCCTCACCAGGTTAGCAGATGCTCGGCAAAGATCATACGGCGAGTGCGCGTTTCACAGCGCAAGATTAGGGAGTTCGTTTCTGCACGGTCACCGGCTAGCCGAACACCACGAAGCAGGATGCTATCGGTGATGCCAGTAGCGACGAAAAATATCTGGTTACTGCTGACAATATCGTCACAGGTCAGAATCCGTTTCGTGTCCAGACCGGCGTGCGTAATCGCTGCACGCTCGGCTTCACTCTGCGGAGCGAGACGGGCTAACATTGCACCACCGAGAGATTTCACGGCGCAGGCAGCCAGTACTCCTTCGTGTGCTCCACCAATTCCCATCAATATGTCAACGTTTGTACCAGAAATTGCCGCCAGCAATGCACCGTAGATGTCGCCATCATCAGCTAGCATTACTCGTGCTCCGGCAGCTCGAATCTCGTCGATCAGGTGGACGTGCCGTGGACGATCAAGGACGAAGACGACTACATCACGTACCGAGCGTCGGGTTGCCCGTGCGACCAGTGCCAATGTCCAACCAGCCGGCGCATCGAGACACTCTGGAACCAAGTACGGCGCAACCTGAGGGCCAACAATAATCTTTTCCATATAAGCCGCCGGGTAAGGCGTCCACAACGCACCACGATTGGTTACGGCGGCAAAAGAGACAGCCCCAGCACGCCCCTGGGCTAACTGACGTCGTCCGTCAACCGGATCAACGATGAGGTCCGCAGGTGGGCCGTTACCAGTACCAACCCGTGCTCCACCCGATAGCGGCGTAGCAGCCATCGCTCGTACTTCTTCACCCATAACGAGACGACCATCAATTTCAAGATTAGCCAACGCGGCAGCCATTGCAGTAGCGGCTGCCTGATCGGCAGCGTCAATTTCACCGCGCCCCATCAAACGAGCGGCTGCAATAGCGGCTGCTTCAGTAGCACGCACGAGATCAAGGCCGGTGTTGGGGCCGAGCTTTTGTGTCGGTAGTATCTCCATAGTGGCTCCCTTCTTCTGCATCGCACCCGTCAAAACTCCTCAACCGCTTCGAGCAGATTTGCCGCTTCCCACGCCAGCATCCCACCTTCCAGCACCAGCGGCGGTGGGGTGCGTCCGGCCAGCAGTGCTGCGGCCCGTAAGCTCCGCCGACCACTCCGGCACACCAGCACCAGCGGGCCAGGGGGCAGGTGCTCACGGTGGCGGAGCAGTTGCGCAAGGGGGATGTTGCGGGCACCAGGAATATGCCCGCGCTGGAATTCACGCGGTTCGCGCACATCGATGACCTGTGGCGGCTGCGCTGTGTGCAGTTGTTCCCATAGCGCCCGTGCCGTAATCTGTGCTGGTGGCTTGCCGTCGCGAAGGGGGAGGGCTACTGGCGCAGGTAACAATTGCTTCGGCAACTCCTGACACTCGCGGAATACACGCCGGTCACACTCGTAAATGCAGACTGCCGGGTCAAGCACGCGATGAAACAGAAAGTCGATGGCCTTGTCTTCGTCGAGAAAGCGTTCAGCGCCGAGCTGCTCGTAAAAGCCGCTGATCTGCATCCGGTGCATCACACTTGCCCGTACTCGCACAAAGTAGAGATCACCGCCGCGCACCCGCAGTGTGCGCCGAATGGTTTCGAGCGCCCGGATCCCACTCACATCACACTGATTGACGCTGTGCATCCGTAAGAGCAGATAGCGCACGCTCTGTTGCCGTTCCAGCAGCCCCAACAACTGTTCTTCCACGTGATTGACCGCGCCAAAATAGAGGTCGCCTTGCAGGTCAACTACCAGCAATTGCGGACACATTGGCTTGCCGTGCGCTGTATCCCAGTGGCGAAACTCGCTGTCGGGCACGACAGCTTCCACGCGCGGCATAGCGGTGCGGATCAGGTAATATCCCAGAGAGGTGACTACCCCGATCAAAATTGCAAATTGCAACGGCAGCGTGAGTGTTAATGCCAGTGTTGTAACCATAATGGCCGACTCACCACGTGAACTACGCCAGACCCGCGCCATTGCTTTGTGGTCAACCATACCGAGCGCGGCAACCATCAATGTTCCCGCTAGCACAGCACGCGGAATGATGGCGAGAATCTCGTTCAACAGACTGGTCCCGATTAGAACGGTAATACCTGAAATAACGCCGGTGAGCGCTGTCTTGCCACCTGCCTGATACGCCAGCGCCGAGCGGTTGAATGAGCCAGAACACGGCATGCCGGAAAAGATTCCAGATGCAATGTTTGCTAATCCCTGTCCGACAAATTCCTGATTGCTGTCAATTCGTTGACCGGTGTAGCCAGCAATCGCACGGGCAATCGCAATTGCCTCAACCAGACCGATAATGGCCAGCGCAAGTGCACCATTGGCCAACTGCCCAATCAAGTGGAGATCAAATGGTAACTGCGCCAATGGTGGAAAACCTGCCGGCACTTCACCCATCAAACGCACACCCTGCTGTTCTAGGTCGAAAACCCAGACAATGAATGTCATGATGACAATACTCAAGAGAGAGGCTGGCAATGTGCGGGTAAACTTAGGAATCGTATAGATAATAATAATGGTCAATCCACCAATAATAAGAGACGGCCAGTGTACTTGTTCGAATTTCGCCAGCGTTTCAACAACGATTGTAGGAATATTCGCACCTGGAGGAATGCTAATGCGTGTAATAGGACCGATCTGATTGAATAAAATTAAGAGTCCTGATCCGGCTGTAAACCCAACGGCAACTGCATCTGAGATGAAGGTCACCAGCATACCTAATCGGGCAATACCCATAATGAGCCGGATTATTCCGGCCATTATCGCAACTAAACTGGCAGCCGTAACGAATTCGGAACTGCCGACCGGTGCAATCGGCAAAAGTACCGATAGAGTTAAAATAGCGCCAGTTGTAGTTGGGCCACTGTTTAGCAGAGTAGAGGATCCCCACAATGCCCCGATCATCGTGGCGACCATTGCACTGTACAAACCAACCACTGGTGGTAGACCACCCAAAATAGCAAACGCCAGTGATTGGGGTAATAAAACCAGACCGACCGTGACTCCAGCGAAAAAGTCCGCTCGTAATGCGTGCAGTGGATAAGTCCGAAATAATCGAACGGGCTGCGCGAATAAGGTTAGTGCCGAACGTATGTAATCGTACATAGTGATGTATTCATGTGTCTGACAAGAATCACCATCATTCATTGTGACCAAAATCGCTTGCTATCTGAAGGATAGTGTAGATGAAAGAGAGCAGTTGCCGTTTACTCCAGATGTTTTCCATCATACCGCGATTTCAGATTAGTAAAGCAGTGATGAATACTCTTGAACGTAGCTTTGTAATTACAGATACCGTATTCCTGTCAGATAGTCTATGGTATAGTGAAGGCGGTGGAGCTGTTGATCATTATGCTGAATCTCGATATTCAGTATAACGTTTCTCGAATGGATTCATTCCCAATGTGCAACAAGAGGTTTGTACGAACGATAGGATCAGTACCGTTGTTGGCAGTAATAACTGTGACCAGGGAGAGGATTTCACGAATTAATAGAGCTATGATCGACCGCCATTTATGGATGCTGAGTACTATTGTCGGTTTGATCCTCTTCTGGTTCTTACGGCAGCGCGGTTACGATGATCCGTACATTACATATCGTTACGCGATGAACCTAGCAAGTGGTAACGGCTTTGTCTACAATCCTGGCGTTGCGACCCTCAGCACAACAGCCCCCCTGTTCGGATTGATCCTGACCCCAGTGGCCTTATTCGGCTGGCCGATTCCACTGGTAGCTAACCTGATTGGCTGTCTGAGTCACGCCACTGGAGCACTGGCGTTGTGGCGATTGGGTCAGGAATGGAATGACAGGCTTGCTGCTGGAGCAGCAGCGCTCTTGTACCTGCTCTTTCCCTTTTCACTGACAACGCTTGGCAGTGAGACTTTGCCGGCAATGGCGTTGACGCTATGGATTTTTGTTTGGGCAGCACGTGGTCGGCAATGGCTTACCGGTACCCTTGCCGGGTTGTTGGTCTGGCTACGGCCCGATGGGATTCTCGTCGGGCCGTTAGCGCTCCTGTTGTTGACGATAACCGGCAAGCACTGGCGTAATTGGCGGCGCTGGCCGTGGTTAGCAGGATTGATCTGGATCGGGATCGTTAGTACTGGCGCAGGATTGGCCTGGTTCATATACGGTGCACCATTGCCGGTAACGCTCTATGCCAAGCAACAACAAGCGCTCATTCCTGGTTTCTACGATTTTGGTGATCGACTGTGGGTGACGTTGCGTAACCATCTTGCTCAGCCTGTTTACCAGATGGTCTTCTTGCTGGCCGGTCTCGGCTTGATAGCGAGTTTGCGCTCTTGGCGCTGGCTATTTTTGATCGGATGGGCAACGCTCTACGCTCTGGCTTATACGCTCTTGCACGTAGCTGGCTATTTCTGGTATGTGGCCCCACTCGTTGTCGGTCTGGCACCTGCATTCGGGCTTGGGGTACGTCTTGTCGGCAGATGGTTACAGCGGCTTGGTGGGCTGAGGTTAAGCAGTATTGGGATTGTCGTGATATTATGCGGCACTACTCTCTGGTTGAGCAGTGCTGTTTATCGGATCGGTCAACAGATCGATCCGCGTTTGACCGTCTATCGTGAGGCAGGAGAATGGTTGGCAGCCAATACTCCACCAAACGCTAGCGTTGCCACGCTAGAGATCGGCATTATCGGCTATTACGCTCAGCGTCCGATAATCGATTTTGCCGGTCTTCTACAGACGGACATTGCCGCCCAATTGGGATCAGGAGGGTTTGGCGCTTCGGCGCAGTATGCGATTGAGCATTATCGTCCAGCATACCTGGTATTACAGGAACAAGCCCTCTCCCTGCTGAGTGGACGACCTGACCTTACCGCACGTTGCCCGATTGTCGCCGAGATTCCCGATCCACGGTATGCAGCACCATTGACGATCCACGCCTGTCGTTGGGAAAGCCCTTAATAGTCCATCAGGATGTATGCTACGCCTATCGACCAGAGGAGAAACGAATGAAACGATTGATCACTATCACCCTCTTGCTCATACTGTTAACCACGACGATTCCTGTCGCGGCTCAATCTACTGCACCCGTCTGCTTTCCCGATGTACCGCTCATTGATAACTGCCTTCATCCATCTTTCGTGGCCTACTGGCGCGATAATGGTGGTCTACCGGTGTTCGGTTATCCCATCAGCGCTCTCGAACTATTTACCGGCGATGAAGGGCGATTGTTGACCGTGCAATGGACGGAGCGCAATCGTCTGGAGTTACACCCAAACAACCCTCCGGAGTATCGTATCCAGATCGGGCGGATGGGAGCAGAAGCATTAGCCCGTGCTGGTCGTGATCCTTTTGCCGATCCGCCTGATAGCGGGCCACAACCCGGATGTCTCTGGTTTCCTGAAACCGGTCACAATGTCTGTGATCAGGAACCAGGCAACGGCTTTCGTTCGTACTGGCAGAACAACGGGCTACGGATTCCCGGCCTGAGTCGCTATGCGCAATCACTAGCGCTGTTCGGCTACCCGTTAACGGCCCCGCAAATGGAGCGGAATGCAAACGGTGATCTGGTATTGACCCAGTGGTTTGAGCGAGCACGTTTTGAGTGGCATCCGCAAAATCCGGCTCGTTCACGAGTGTTACTTGGTTTGCTGGGGCGCGAACTGTATACCTCGCCACAACCTCTACCTGATCTGCGGAGTGGCCGGTCTGTGTTCGGTGTGGAAATCAATCGCGGTACTGTCGCTGCCACTGCCAACCGTCTGGCCGAGCTTGGAGCTGACTGGGTGCGCTACAACGGTATTCTCTGGTCGGAAGTAGAGCCAACGCCAGGCGCTCGTAATTGGGATGCGCTGAAGCAGGTTGAAGCAGACTTGCAGGCGATCAGTGCTGCTGGCGCTGTACCAATGGTGGTTGTGCGCGGTGCACCATCGTGGGCACAGGCCCAACCGGATACCATCTGCGGACCGATTCGCGCCGACGCCTTACCTGCCTTTGCGTCATTCCTTAGCGATCTAGTCGCTCGCTATCGTCAACCACCGTACAACGTAACATTTTGGGAATTGGGAAATGAACCTGACGCACCGTTCCAGCTTGTCGGTAGTACGGCGCCGTTTGGCTGTTGGGGCGATGAGCGAGACGAAGAGAGCTATGGCGGTGCTGCGTATGCGGCAATGTTGAAGGTTGCCTACCCGGCAATTAAGGCTGCTAATCCGCAAGCTCAGGTCATTCTTGGGGGATTGATTCTCGATTGTGCACCTGATCGTTCGTTGCCTAATGGTCAGCCCTGCCGAGCCGGCCGCTTTTTCGAGGGTGTCTTACGCGCCGGAGGTGGTGATTCTTTCGATATTGTGGCCTACCATGCGTATGGCTACTTCCGTCCTAATTACGATCCGGATCGCGAGCGACCGAACTGGAGTGACCGTGGTGGAGCAACGCTGGGTAAGGCTGCCTACTTGCGCGAAACGCTGGCTCGGTACGGTTATACCAAACCGCTGATCATGAACGAAGGGGCCTTACTCTGCTATCGCAGTTCGCCCAATTGTCGGCCCAACGGTTTTGAAGCAGCGAAAGCAGACGCAGTGGTACGGCTCTACGCCCGAACCCTGGCTATCGATCTGTTGATGTCACACTGGTACACGCTCAACGGCCCTGGCTGGCAGGAGAGTGGTTTACTCGATGCCAACCAACAACCGGTACCGGCCTTTCAGGCATTTCAGTTCTTGCGCCAACAACTGGCCAGCGCACGCTACGTGCGCACTGTAAACATTCCCGGTCTGGAAGGGTATCATTTCCGTACACCCGACGGTGACGTGATTATCGTCTGGAGTATTGATGGCAGCGAACGGACATTTACCGTTCCATCTGCAACCCGCGCTATCTACGACGCAACCGGGACAGCATTACCGTTGTCAACGACGCTGACTCTGACTACAGCGCCACGGATCGTTGTTGTTTCGGCTCGGTAACGGGTAGAGAGATTGTGAGAGAGATACGGAAACCTGCTTTTACCCGACGATCACAAGGTATGCAGTAACTACCAGGTAAGACGACGCTTCATTTCAGAGTTCTTGCTCTATCCGGCAATGGTGATGGAGGAGAAACCATTAGGAACGTAGGGATAAGCAGTTGGGGCGGAATCTAAATCCGCCCCCTGAGATCGTTACCAAGTTCGGCTCACTTACCACCCTTCACCGAATCAACCACAGCTCTTCCTGCGGTTGACCGATCCACTCATACCCATCGGCAGTGACCAGGACCTCTTCTTCAAGCGAAATATAACCGTAACGAGTACGCACACCGAGTTCAAGGGTCAAGACCATCCCAGCATCGATAGTACCGTAAGGCTTGTCGCCGTACCGTTCCCAACGTGGATAGAAGCCAACCCCACCATCGTGTACCGCTCGTCCAACTTGATGCCCAAGTGCATGCGGGTACTCTGGATAACCGGCAGCGGTAATTGTCTGGCGGGCAATCGCATCAATTTCCCAGCCAATAACCCCGGGTCGTATTGCCGCCGCTGCATTCTGAATGGCAGCTTTGACTGCATTGAAGGCGTGTAGAACTTCGGCTGGCGGTTCGTCTTCGTTAGGCCGCAAACAATACCAGACCCGCTGATGATCCGAGCAGTAGTCATTCAGTTTGACGCCAAAATCCATGTGGAAGATTTCACCAGGGCGCACAATTTCATCCGAAGGGCCAACGTGTCCCCAGGGTGAGGCGGGTCCAGCATTAAGGCCAGGGCAATGGGCAGGATCCCAGGCCGTCGTTGCCCCAGAAGCGTTAGTTTGTGCGTGCACAAAGGTCGCAACCTCGCGTTCACTCACTCCAGGTCGCAGAAAATCACCTACCGCAGTAAAGATGCGCAGACCGAGATCGGCAGCAGCTCGTAAGCGTGCCACTTCCTGGGGGGTCTTGCGACTGCGTAGGGCAGCGACAAAGGATTCGGCAGAAACGAGGCGATTGCGATAGGGTGTATCGGCAAGATAATCGCACAGATTGAGATACATACCACAGGTCAAGCCATCAGCACTCACATCGCTGCGGCTGATGTTAATCCCGATACGTTGCGGATCGTAAGCAGAAAGGATTCGGACGAGTTCAGGTCCAATGCTCTGTGTATAGGTACGTACTTCAGTAAACAGACCAGTTCGCCGAACCGCTTCATCATCACCCAAACCGGTCAAGGCCAATGCCTGACCATTACGGGTAACCATGATGGCCGTCGGCCAGGTGAAAGAGAATTGACCGAGGAGTTTTAGCGATGGATCGGTGTGTTCAGCCGTTTCACGAACAAAAATGAGCTAGAGATCAAGATCATGCGCTGCCAGCAGTTCGCTAGCCTGGTGCAGTTTCTCGTGGTAGAGGTCCATTCGTTAGCTCCTCATTCCATGACGATGCGGCTGAACGTTGCGTTACGAGATCGGGTCTGGTATTCAATCCTCGTGTGGTGGGCAATCGAGCCTCCTCGGCTCTTCCCACCGCTGTACGCCAAACGATGTACTACCGCCACAAACTATTCCAGAGGTCTTGCAACGTGCTTTGTACACCGGCAATTGTTTGTCGGATAGGGTCAGGCGAAAGACGAGCATCGAGGCGTGTGCGGGCATCTTCGATCACCTCGGTGAGCATACGGTGAGCTTCTTCGGCGTAGAGCCTGGTTAGCAACTCGGCATAGGCATCGAGTAACTGTTCACGATCGGCTTTAGGAGTTTCATCAAGTAAATTTGCTAAAATTTGTCGTGCACGAGTATAGAAATCTTCAATCGCCATAGGGTCTTCCTTCACGTCGATGATAGTGGTGGTTCTCCCCGTCTGAGGACTTCTCGGGATCGGCCACCTTCGGCAGGGCCGACATACCCCTGTTGTTCAAGGAGATCGATCAACTGTTGAGCCTTCGAATAACCAATGCGAAGCCGGCGCTGGAGAAGTGATGCAGAAGCGCGCTGGTGTTGCGAGACGAGCGCAATCGCCTGGGGCAACAGCTCATCTTGTTCGGCGGGCGAGAGAAATTCGGCTGGTGGTTTAAACTCGTTGCTACCGGTGGCTGCCTGAACGGTACGCGCATGACCTGCCGCTTCCGTCGCATTTGTCTCGGCAGGCGGAGCGGCATTGCGCCAGAATTCAACGATCCGCTCAACCTCGCGGTCGGCAACGTAAGTCCCCTGGATACGCACCAACTTAGACGAGTCGGCAGCCATGTAAAGCATGTCACCACGGCCCAGGAGATGTTCAGCACCGGGCATGTCAAGGATAACGCGGCTATCGACCTGTGAGGTTACCGCGAAGGCGATCCGTGAAGGGAAATTTGCCTTAATCAAACCGGTAATCACATCGACCGACGGGCGCTGAGTAGCGATGATTAAATGAATCCCCGTTGCCCGAGCCATCTGCGCCAACCGACAGATATAGGTCTCAACCTCATCGGCAGCCATCATCATCAGATCGGCCAACTCATCGATCACAATGACAATATACGGCATTGGTTCGAGATCGGCCCGTTTTCGTGCCAGTTGGCGATAACTGTCGATATTACGACAGGCATTACGGGCAAAGATTTTGTAGCGGCGTTCCATCTCGCGGGTGGCCCACTTCAGCGTTGGCACAACCCGTTCTACCTCAGTCACTACCGGCGAAAGCAGGTGCGGAATGTGGTTGTAGACGATCATCTCGACCATTTTGGGGTCGATCAGAATGAGCTTGAGTTCATCGGGAGTGTGTTTCAGCAACAAACCGCAGAGAAAGGCATTAATAGCTACTGACTTCCCCGAACCGGTAGCACCGGCGACCAGTAGGTGCGGCATTTTGGTTAAATCGGCAATCACCGGCGTGCCACTAACATCCTTCCCCAGCGGCAGTTTCAAGCGGCCACGGTGCAATTCGTACTCTTCGCTGTCGAGTACCTCACGCAGAGTAACCATCGCGATGGCGCTATTGGGAATCTCAATCCCAACCACATTTTTGCCGGGAATTGGCGCCTCAATCCGGATCGATTGCGCAGCCAGCGCCAAAGCCAAATCGCGTTCGAGGGTCAAAATTTTCGCGACCTTAACCCCGACTGCCGGTTGTAGTTCAAACTGCGTCACTGCCGGGCCAGTATTCACACCAACCACCCGTGCTTCAACCTTAAAGCTGGCCAATGTCTCTTCGATCACACGGGCTTTCAGCCGTCGTTCTTCATCGGTGATACCACCATCAGCGGTACGTTCAAGTAACAGATCGAGGGCCGGAAGAGGCCAGGCTCGGCGTACCGATGACAGTTCAAATCCATCGAGCGGCTCCTGGACAACCTCCTGCACAGGCTCTGGTTGTGTCGGCGTGGGCGGCTTTGGCAGCGGAGCGGCTTTGGCGGTTGGTGATGGTAACTCAGGTGTTGGGCGCTGGAACAAACTGGCCCGCGTAGGGCGCGCTGCTATCGGTGTTGGCACAATATCATCGACAGATGTCTGCGGTGGTGGTACAAAGAGTACATCGCTACTGCCACGTTGCAGTGCTGTTGGTTGTGGTAATGGCGAGCGGTGCGGTACATTCCAGAGCATCCGCCAGAATGCAGTAGTACGCTCGATCATCCCCAACACCAGCTTGCGCACAGTGAGGTTGAACGTGAGGAGTAAGCCTGTCAGACCCAGCGCCAGGATCACCATCACTGCGGCAATGCGCCCAATAGCGAGCTGTAGGAGTTCTAGGAGCCAGTAGCCAATCAGTCCACCACCCTCATTCATTCTGTCAGGGAGGAGGATGTCATGCACTGGCACTTCTAGCAAGCCTAGCATTGCCAGCAACACAAAAACTGTCCCCAATACATTCGCACCACTTAGGCTGGCATCGGTTATCTGTTCCTGCCACAAAATAGCAATACCGATGACCAGGAGGGTAAGCGGTACAAAGAAGATACCGGCGCCAAACAACGTATGCACCAGATCGAGGTAAAGACGCCCCAACCCACCAGATTCACCGGTAAAAACAAAAATGATTGTTATCGCGGCCAGCAGGATCAGACCGATGGCAAAGAGTTCACGTTGATGTTCGGGGCGCAGGGCAACCTGCCAGGCTCCGCGTGCCTTACCCTTTCGACCACGATTGCTCGTAGTGCGCTGTTTTCCTGACGCTTTGTGCCCGCTACGTGAAGCCATGGTTCTTACTCGTCGGGTACTTCTATATGCAATTCGATTATAGCATATTTGTGCGAGAGGGTATAGACAAAAACTCGGTATCGCTACGGATGAACCTTGGATGCATGAGGAGGGGTGAGTAACCGCCTTGCCCCTACCGATGTCCACGACGATGGTCACGGAGCGCCGATCCGACATCTCCTGTTGCCGCAGCAAATCGGTCGGGGCGCAGCAGCGCTGCGCCCGTCTATCCATCAATGGCGTGCATCCGTTACACCGTGAGACGGTTATTCGGATGGGCACTTAGTTCGTCGTGCGTGAACCAATGATGCCTCACAACTTCCTCCGAATCTCCTTTCGCTCTCATAGGTCGAGGGTGCACGGCGAATCTCTCGCAATCCTATTTTCTAGCTTCTCTCTGCTTTTTCCGCTGTTGCATCGTCCAATCATCGCAGGTGACCTGAAGCTGACCCCTCTGCAAAGTTCTCCTCCGCGGCACCCTCTTTACAAATTGCCTGCAACCGCATATAATTGTCACAAGGTATGTGTTGTTTGCACAACATACCATCTTCCAACTGAGAGATGTGCTCTCAGTTATTCTTTTTATACTAAGGTTTTCTGACCGTCCGGTTAGACGGTATAGGCAGCGTAGAGGCAGTAGTGATGACAGAGAAACCGACATATCTGACTCGCGAAGGTCGCGCCCGTTTGGAGGCCGAGCTTGAGCACCTCATTACCGTTGAGCGTAAGCAGATTGCCGAACGGATTGCTGCGGCCAAAGAATTAGGCGATATTTCCGAGAGCGGTGAATATGAAGATGCCAAGAAGGCACAGGCTCTATTAGAAGGTCGCATTCGCGAGCTGAAGCACTTGCTTTCACGCGCCGAAGTGATCGACGAAGATCAGGTCAGCAATGGTGAAGTACGACTTGGTTCGTCGGTAACCGTTCGCTTTGAAGAAGATGGTACAGAAGAGACGTGGACGATTGTTGGTAGCGCCGAAGCGAATCCCCGTCAGGGGCGTATCTCCAACGAATCGCCACTCGGTGCTGCTCTCCTCGGTAAGCGAGCCAGAAACAAGGTGACGGTGCACACTCCTTCCGGCGTCATGAAATTGACGATTCTCAAAGTGCGATAGTAAACACCGGACAAACGCCGCGCCGTGCTAGAGGCAATCATGTGGTGATTGTCTACATGGTGGTGCCTGTTCGTTTCTTTCAGGCGTCGACCTCTCGACGCCTGATTGTATTTTTTCCGGTATAATGAGAAAAAGGCGAACCGACGTTGGTGGAAGACGTCGGCAATACATACAGTTTCGGCATAATCCTATGGAATTAAACGATTTACAGGCCCAACGTGCCGCAAAACTCGATCAGTTGCGTGCGGCTGGCCTTGATCCCTATCCGCCTCGCTGCCAGCGTAGCCATACGATAGGGGAAGTGCTTGCCGCTTTCGACGAACTGGCTGCCAGCGCTACGCCGCTGACGCTGGCGGGGCGGATTGTCGGTGCCCGCCGAATTATGGGTAAGATCGCTTTTGCGCATATTGAAGACGGCAGCGGTGAAATTCAACTCTGGTTAAGTCGAGCCGATGTAGGCGATGAGTGGTTTGACCGTTTTCGCGACCAGCTTGATACGTTTGATATTGTGCAAGCCAGCGGGGTCCTGCGCCGCACTAAGACTGGCGAGCGGTCACTGTTTGTACGTGAACTGGCAATCTTAGCCAAGGCAATCAATCCACCACCGGAAAAATGGGCCGGTCTACAAGACGTTGAAGAACGGCATCGCCAACGTTACCTCGACTTGATTGTTAATCGCGACCGCCGCGACATCTTTCGTGCTCGCGCTCGGATTATCAGCACGATGCGGCGCGTCCTCGATGAACGCGGCTTTCTCGAGGTCGAAACCCCAGTTTTGCAACCACTTTACGGCGGTGCTGCCGCCCGCCCGTTTATCACCTATCATAATGCGCTCGGCCAAAACCTTTATCTGCGCATTGCGACCGAACTCTATCTCAAGCGATTGATCGTCGGTGGCTTCCCTGGCGTGTACGAAATTGGCAAGAACTTTCGGAATGAGGGCGTAGATCGGTCGCATAATCCTGAATTTACGATGATGGAGTGTTATCAGGCGTATGCAGATTATCACGCCATGATGACCCTCGTTGAAGAGATGCTGAGCGAAATCTGTCTGGCTGTGCACGGTACCACCACGATAACCTATCAAGGACGTGAACTTGACTTTCGGCCACCTTGGCCACGGATAGCGATGGCAACGGCTATTGCCGATCGTACCGGTATCGATATTACGCAACTGACCGATCTTGCTACCCTCCAGGCAGCGATCGCCGATCACGGGCTGCGCGTTGAACGCAAAGCGTCGTGGGCCAAACAGGTTGATGAACTCTTCTCGGAATTCGTGCAACCATACCTCTTCCAGCCAACGTTTATCATCGACTATCCGGTAGCAATGTCGCCCCTCGCCAAACGTATTCCTGATCGTCCTGACTTTACCGAACGGTTCGAGGCTTTCATTGCCGGCATGGAGATCGGGAATGCCTTTACCGAATTGAACGATCCGTTTGATCAGGAAGAGCGTTTCCGTGAACAACTGCGTGCTTTTGCCGCCGGTGATGAAGAGGCTCATCAAATGGACGAAGATTTTATTAACGCTCTCTGCTACGGTATGCCACCGACCGGCGGCTTGGGCATTGGTATTGACCGATTGGTCATGGTATTGACCGACCAATCAAACATCCGCGAAGTGATCCTCTTCCCACATTTGCGGGAACGATCCGATTGAGTAAACGGTGCTGGCAAACCATCACCAGAAAGGAGGTTTTTATGCCCCGCTCATTTACGGTTGAACGTGAGAGTTTGCCGGCGGTTGTCCAGCGTTGGATTGAAGCCATTGGTCTTGGTGAGGAGGAGCTGATTGAGCTGGTATTTACTGAACGTGAATTGCTCATCAGACGCCCGATGAGTCCACACTTGCGCGCCTGGGCAGAAGCGATGTGTGATCAGTACGATCGCGCTTTTCGGCAGATTGTTGGCATCTAGTAACGAGATAGCGCAATGCTTGACGAAGAATCGGCGGAGATCGTCTATCTGACAAAAGATGATGTCCTTGATCTGCATACGTTTGTGGTCGAAAGGTACGGCGGTCTATTCGGGATTAAGAGTCAGGATCGCTTGCAAATGGTATTACAAGCGCCACGCCAGCACCTCTTTGGCACAGAATTGTATCCCGATCTGTGCAGTAAGGCCGCCGTCTTTACCTTTTTACTGGTCAAACATCATCCCTTTAACTCGGCAAATGAAGCTACTGCTTTCCTGAGTCTGCTCCGTTTCCTTGCGATCAATGGCGCTTGTTTACGACCAGAAGTTGGACCAGATGAGATTGCCTGGGTATTTCGGGCGTTAAGCCATGGCGATATGGATCGAGAAGAGCTTGAGCGCTGGCTACGCGAGAATATAGGAACGTTACCATGACGCGGGTGCTCATTAACGGCGCAAAAGGGATGCTGAGCGCACGAGTGGCGCAGTTGCTGAGTCAACAGGATGAGGTGATCGTGCTAGGTCGTCAGCTACCAGAAGCGCCGATCGGGCGCGCTGATTGGCTAACCGCACACCTTGATCGTCATCAATTGCTTGAACTCTTGCGCGCTGAACAGATTGAGACGGTCGTTCACTTCGATTTGTTGGGTTTCAACGAGCCATTACCCGATCACGAAACCACCGTCCAGCATAACGTTATTGGCACAATGGAGCTTCTCGGTGCCTGTCGTGCTGCCGGAGTACGCCACATCGTACTGCGAAGTCATGGCTGGATTTACGGTGCCAGTCCCCTTAATCCGTTATTCATCAGCGAAGAACATCCGATCAGAACCCAGCATTATCGTGGACTGTTACGTACCCTGGGTGAGGTTGAGCAGATCGTTAGCGATTTCGCCGCACGCCATCCGCAAATCACGGTGACGGTGCTGCGCTGTGCACCATTGCTGAATCCGCAAAGCCAGCTTATACGCTATCTCTGTTCGCCATCGCCCCAGGTATTGTTCGGTTTTGACCCAATGATCCAGTTGCTGCACGTAGACGATGCTGCCCAGGCGGTGGTCGCCGCCGTCCAGCAACCGATAGGTGGGGCATTTAATATCGCTCCGGCGCAACCAATGCCGCTCAGTCAGGTGATCCGACGGCTTGGTCATCAGCCGGTTCCGGTGTTAGGGCCGCTCTTCGACAATCAGCCACCACCAGGATGGCCCTTTGAAGTCGATTTTTTACGCTACCGCTGTACCATCGATCCGCAACGGGCCTGTCGTCTGTTGGGATGGTCGGCAAGGTACGATATGGCGACAGCCCTCGACTCACTCAAGCCACTATCACCGGAAGAGGAACGCGCAGCGGCCGCACGTGCGCTCGATGAATTTTTGAACCGCAGGAGAAGAACTGATGAACGATGAGCCGGTTGATCCCCAGGCTACACCTAAAGAGCCGCGTCGCTCACGCCGACGGCGAGTGCAGACGGTGACTGTGGAGACGGAGCAGGGACCGCTCCAGGCGGCAACTGACGACAGTGCAGAAGCAGGAGCAGTTGACCCGCCACAACCAACACCGCAACCTTTAGAATGGGATGAACCAACACCGGCTCGCCGAACGAGTGAGCAATTCTTTGAAGTGGAGGTTGATATTCGCCAGCAGAGTGATCAACAACCTTCACCACAGGCAGCATTAGGTCATTTTGCGGCTGGTGTTATACGGCTGATTGGGGAAAATCTCCAACGTATGACCCAGGCGCAGATCGAGCGCGTGAATAGCATGCTGCAAGGAGTCGATCTGCGCGATTACCTCGACCCCGATTTCTGGAAAGGCATCGGGATGGTGCTACGGTATCAGATCGACGAGCAGGTCAACTTTATTCAACGTCGGTTACGCGGTGAGTACAGCACCGATCCCTTCGGCATGGATCGTGAGATTATCGAAATCGCCCGCCCGTTTCTTACCTTCATGTACACAACGTGGTGGCGGGTAACGGCCACTGGTCTTGAACACGTACCCGCCCAGGGGCGCGCCTTACTGGTCGCAAATCACAGTGGGGTCTTACCCTGGGATGGCGCTATGATTGCGACAGCAGTCGTCCATGAACATCCTGCTCAAAACGAACGGATTGTGCGCTCGCTGCACTTACACTGGTTTACGACCCTGCCGGTGATTGCTCCGACACTGGCTGCTCTTGGTCAGGTGCCAGGGATTCCAGAGAATGCAATCCGGTTGCTCGAACAGGATGAATTGGTCTGTGTCTTCCCTGAAGGTCTGAAAGGGGTGGGGAAGCTCTTTAAAGATCGCTACAAGCTGGCTCGCTTTGGTCGTGGTGGGTTTGTACAGGCAGCGTTGCGCACTCAGGCGCCGATTATACCGGTCGCCGTTGTTGGCGCCGAAGAGATTTATCCGATGCTTGCAAATGCCGAGGGGGTGGCAAAGTTGTTCGGTTTCCCCTATTTTCCGCTCACGCCATTCTTTCCATGGTTTGGGTTGCTAGGGGTTATTCCCTTGCCAACGCGCTGGAGCATCACCTTTTGTCCACCCATAGCAACGGATAGTTATGAACCAGAAGCAGCCGATGATCCTATCACGGTGCTGGCGTTGACAGAGCAGGTGCGCGAGATTATCCAGGAGACAATCAACCAGAAGCTGGCTGAACGCACGTCAGTATTTTGAGTAGTGGCGATGGCGTCGTTTGATACATTAAGAGGAAACAAGGGGTGCAGTAGGGCTGCACCCTTATCATTTGTAGTGATGTAGAAGACAGAGATCGCTCAAATAAGGAAAATACCCTCCCATTGATGAGATGTTGGGTAATGTAGCCTGCCAAAAACGGAGGCTGGCGATGATTAAACATTTGCACAAAGCAGAGGAAAGGGTGCAGGTAACAGGAGCGAGAAGAATTTTTATGAGCATACTTTTTGAGCGCTTCATATCAATGCGTATATCTGGGATTTAACACCATTGCGTAGCAGGCTGAAAGTGTGGTAAGAATAACATAGGATATGCTCTGGTTGCTAGATTAGGACCTCACATGCCATACCGCATCTGGATAATTGTGATCAGCCTCGTTGGCTTGATTTCCTGTACTGTTGTGCCAGGAAGCAGGACAGATGAACCATCTATACCGCCTACCGCGCCAATCGTGGCGTCGGTTGCAACAATTCAGCCCACCACTACCGTTACGGCAACTTCGAATACGTTGATAAGCAGCACTCCCGTTACGAATGAATCGACATCTACACCAGTACCGTCCATGACAGCTATTGATCCAGCGACATTTGATTATGCACTTGAGCGTATCGCTGATGGCTTTTCGCATCCGACCCATCTGACTCACGCTGGTGATGGTAGCGGACGGTTGTTTGTAGTTGAGCAGGCCGGTCAAATCTGGATTTTGCACAACGGCAAACGATTGTCAAATCCATTCCTCGATATTCGTGAACGGGTAGGATCACGTGGCAATGAACAGGGATTGCTCAGCGTCGCGTTTCATCCACAGTACGCGGCAAATGGAAGGTTCTTTGTAAACTATACCGATACGCGCGGCAACACGGTGATCGCCGAATACCGTGTCAGCAACAATCCTGACCAGGCAGACCCAAGCAGCGCCCGTGTGTTGTTGCGCATTGAACAGCCTGCCGCGAATCATAATGGTGGCTTGTTACTGTTTGGTCCTGATGGCTACCTCTACATTGGCACCGGTGATGGTGGTGGGGCTGGCGATCCGATCAATGCTGGACAGCGGCTAGACACACTGCTTGGCAAGTTACTGAGAATCGATGTAGACAATGGTCAGCCGTATGCGATCCCACCCGATAATCCTTTCGTTGGATTGGCTGACGCTTTGCCAGAAATTTGGGCCTACGGGTTGCGCAACCCCTGGCGCTTTACTTTCGATCCGGTGCGTGAGCTGATTTTCATCGCTGACGTTGGACAGAATGCGCTGGAAGAGGTCAACGTCGCTTCGGCTCAGACAGGCGGTTTGAATTATGGCTGGCGGCTAATGGAGGGTAACCAGTGCTATCGACCAGCGAACTGCGATCCGACCGGTCTGGTTTTACCGGTAGCGGTGTATGGTCACGATAGCGCTACCGGTGGTTGTTCGGTGACCGGAGGTGAGGTGTATCGCGGTGAACGGCAGCCGCTGTTAAACGGTGTCTATTTCTACGCCGACTTTTGTACCGGTAATCTGTGGGCGCTCTGGGCCGATGGGGAATCCTGGCAACATGCACTGATTACCCGTGTGCGAATTCAAACAACCTCGTTCGGATTAGATGAAGCGGGAGAGCTGTATTTGCTTGACCGGGCTGGTGGGGTGTACCGGCTGGTTGCCTCTGCACGCCAGGCCAGGTAATACCGTACTGGAGGTTTTCAGAGGTCTCTGCTTCGGGTCAGCCTTAATGAGCGGAGGGATACCGACAAATATCACGCATCCGCTGCCAATGACTCACGGTTCGCTCATTTTTTGACTGAATTTGAAATACGATAACCTATCGGTATGGCCGAAGAACTGACTGTAACCACGGAATGCGTGGACGATATTCCACTTTTGATCACATGGATGGAGCG
>Ga0308421_1000563_pt1 | contig 21705 bp, 25 predicted proteins | sample HotsprSampleMS60_FD_203673 | JGI IMG/M metagenome (GOLD analysis project Ga0308421, IMG submission 203673) | Hot spring phototrophic mat microbial communities from Mushroom Spring, Yellowstone National Park, Wyoming, United States - 20090730_MS60 ...
ACCCATTTTTTCTGTTTTTTCTAAAATCTTTTTTTGGGTGGAAGAAACATTTTTTACCACTAAAGAAAGATAAGACTCTTTAGTAATTAGGCGGTTTTGAGATTCAGTTGGTTGAGATGGTTGAAAAGAAAATGATTCAGGTACCGCGCCACCAATGGCTAATTTTTCTGCTTTTGGGTAAGAGTTTTGTTCTTTAAAAGCAAAAGGATAAACGATAGGGATTTTATTTTTTAAAATAAGAAAAAGAATGATGAAGATTAAAAAAGTAGAGAGTTTATTTTTTTTAATCCAGTTTACAATTGAAGTCAGCATAAATTTAAAAAATTTCTACCACGTCTAACTTGGTTTCACTCATTAAAATTGGGAATATTGGGTATATTAGCTGGCGGTGGGGGAGGTGGTGGTTGATTGGGATTGGCTTTTTGCTCTAAATCAGAAAGGATTGAAGATAAAGGATCAGCAGATTTAGAAGAAGCGGTGGTTGGTGCTTGGTTAATAATCGGTGGAGTTTGAGTTGGTGAAGTTTCTTCTGTTGGTTGATTGGGGGAAGAAGAAGATGGGTAAGGTGGAGGAGAAGCTTCCTGTTGATTAATTGGTTGTGTTTGATTTGGTGGTTGAGGGGAAGTTGATTGAGGAGACTGGGTAACATCAGTTGAAGCTTGAGCAACTAATTCTTCTTTTTTAAAGCCTAAAACTTGATCAAACTCTTCTTTCGTAAAACCTTTTAAAACAATAATTTGGCCGTCGTCTTTTTCAATTTTAGTTACTGGGGTTCCGGCAAAGTTATTGGAAACGGCCAACATTTCTGTTAACCATTCTCGATTTTGCTCTAAATTTTTTTCTTCATAAGGAAGATTTTGAGATTGTAAATATTCTTTCTCCGCTTTGGAGAATTGACAATCAGAAACAGTATAAACAGTAATTTTCATAGTATAAATTAACTATAAATAAAAATTTTTTATTTGTCAATAACATTTTTAAAGTTGAAATCAGTTATAATCAGTTAAAATCAGTTGGAATTAGTTTAATCTAAGCGAAATAAAAGAGTTAGAATTGGTTATAATTAAAGTAGATAATTTAAGAATATATAAAAAAGCGTTAGAGTTAGGTATTTAATCGCTTATTTTAACCGACTTTGACTGATTTTTAACTGATTTGGAATTTTTGGTTTTATCAAAAATTCCTAATTGTTTAAGCTTCCACATAAATAAAGCCCCTTTTTTTCGGGCATTTGAGTCGATAACAAAGCGTAACGCTTCTTCTAAAACCGGCCGGGGGATAGTTTTGGCCAGTTTTATATACAAACTTTTTCTTTTTGGCTCACCCAGTTTTTCAGCCAAATAAATCCCAAACGCTTGAAAGTCGCGAGAAATGTATTTGTCTTTTAATGGGTCAAAGTTTTTTAGGATATCTTTGATGGATTGCATAGTATTTATCTCAAAACTCAAATGTCAAATGTCAAAACTAAATCTTAAAACTTAAAAACTTATGATCTATTTTTACCTTTTAAAGTCAATAAACTTGAACCTAACATTTTTGCAATTTCTTTAGCTTCTTTTAAAAGAGAATCGATTAAATTGATATTTTCTACTAATTTAGCATCTTTTAAAAGACTTAACCAGTATCGTGTTTCATTAGCTGATTTTAAAGATATCTCATAAAATTTAATGAAATCTTTTTTAGAAGAAGAGGATTTTGCTTCGATTAAATTGGCGCCAATTGATGTAGCCGCTCTTAAAAGTTGATCTCTAATTATCCAATAAACTTTTTTTCCAGGTAAATTAGAAACAAATTTAATAATCATTAATGAAAATTGATATGCTCGATATCGAATATTAGATTTTAGATTTACGTTTTGGTTTTGAGTTTTGAGTTTTGACATTTGAGATTTATTATTATTTTATCATTTTAGTTTTAAAAGAAAGAGTCGTTAGGAGGTTTTTTTATTTAAGATTTCCTTATATATTTTTTCATACTCATCAACCATTTTTTCAACCGTAAAATTTTTCTCTACATGTTCTCGACAAGCTTTTCTCATTTTTCTATACTGTTCTTCGGGCATTGAGTAAATTCGCTCAACCGCCTCACAAAGACCTTCAATACCAGTTTTTTTGATAATAAAGTCTCCTCTTATATCATCATTTGATGGATTGACAATAAATCCTGTTTCGCCATCTTTTATCACCTCAGGGACAGACCCGCGAGCGAAGGTGATGACTGGTGTTCCCGAAGCCATAGCTTCTGTAAACATTAAACCAAATGGTTCTTCCCACATAATTGGGACAAACAAAGTTCTTGCATTTTGATAATAGAGAGTTTTCTTATCAAGACCAACTTCTCCATGAAATTCGATTTTTGGATTATTTTCTACTCTTTCTTTTAAAGAATTAAAAAAATTAAGATCGTTTCTATCAACTTTTGCCGCCACAACAAATTTTCTTTTTACTTTTTCAATGACTTCAATTGCTTCTTTGATTCCTTTCTCGGGAGAAAATCTAGCAAAAAAAAGAAGATGATCTTGCTTTTCATATTCTTTAAATTTAAAAAAATTAGTATCAACACCGTTATAAATAGTTTTAACATAATTTAAATTTGGTAAGTCTTTCCTTTGATTGTTAGAGATGGAAATATAAAAGCTTTCTTTATGTTCTAAAAAAACTAAATTTTGATAGTCTATGTTTAGTGGCCCATGAAGAGTGGTGATAAATTTCTGGGGAGAGAAGAGTTTTTCAAAAATTAAGAAACGCCAACTGGCGTGATTGTGAATGATGTCAAATTTTTCTTTAAGTAAAAATTCTAATGCATTACCGACAGCAATAAATTTTGCTGTTTCTCTTACTTTTAGATTAGATTTATATGGTTCAATTCTTCTTATGCTTTGATTGTATATTGGGATGATTTTGTAATCGCCGTTTTTAGGTGAGTTTTTAGTGGTTAAAAGATAAACGTCGTGTTTTTTTTCACTTAAAATTTTAGCTAAGTAATAAACAACCCATTCTATTCCTCCATATAAAATGGGAGGTACTGTTTCTTCAATTGGTGAGACTAAAGCGATTTTCATATTTTTTTAAATATTAATTTATTATAAAGATTAATTATTTTTTCACTAATTTTATCCCAAGAATAGTGTTCTTTGATGGTAAAGGCGGCATTTTCTGAGATTTTTTTTAATATTTTTTTATCAGACAAAAGTTTTAAAATTTGATTACCAAGAAGTTTTCGATCATGACTGTTGATAATAAAGCCATTTAAACCGTCGATAATTATTTCTTTACTACCGGCAACATGAGAAATAAGAGGGGCTGTTTTACAGGCCATTGCTTCCATCGTGGTTAGACCAAAAGGTTCGTAGCGAGCTGGATTAACAAAAATATCAGCATTACGATAATAGGCAGCAACCATTTTATGTTCCATTTGGCCCGTGAAAGTAATTTTTTCTTGCATTTTGTATTTTTTGATGAGGTTAAAAAGATATTTTTTATAATCAACTTCTTCTTTTGAGTTTCCAATTTCTGGATTAGAATCACCGCCGATATAAAGATGAAAATTGATTTTATCTTTTATAGAATTTAATGCCTCAACCAAACGGTCAATTCCTTTTGCTGGCACAAGGCGACTCATGGTTAAAATCGAATTATTTTTTAGATTAATTTTATTGTCGATAACATTTTTTTTAGGATTAAAAATTTCAAGATCAACCCCTGGATAAATAACATGAATTTTTTCAAAATCGACCATATAATAGTGTAAAAGTTGGATTCTGGTGGTTTCACAGATTACTAAAATAGCATCAACTTTGTTATAAATTTTTTGCTCAATGGCAATTCTAACATGAAATCGGTAATAAGGTTTTAATTTTTCAGTTGGAGCTTCTTCAATTTCCATCTCTAATTTTTTTGCTTTTCCTAAAGTATGAGGTGTATGGATATGGGGAATATCAAGCATTTTTGATAAAATAATTCCTGCATATCCACCATCCCAGTAATGGGAGTGAATTAGGTTATATTTTTTTCTTCTTTTTTCGATGTATTTCATGATATTTTCGCTAAATTCTGCCATCAGTTCATAAAGTTTTTCTTTTGGAACAAATTTGTTTGAGCCACAAGGAATTCTTACAATTTTTAAGTTAGGAATTATTTGCTCTTCTTCTTTTTGAAAATCTTCAAAAGCGCGGGTAAAAATGTCAACTTTTATCCCTTTTTTTGCCAAAGCTTTTCCTAATTCTAAAACATAAACGATTTGTCCACCGGTATCAGTTTTTCCCAACGGCGGAGGATAGGAAACATATCCTTGAGGGTTAAGCATACAGATGCGATTAAGACTTTTCATATAAATTATGATTTTAATTTATATTTTTTTAAAAAGCAAATTTTAATTTTTAATATTTTTATCAAAAATCGTTGTTAATTTTTCTTTTATTTTTTTAAATACCTCATTTTCCAGAACTTCTTTTTCTTCTTTTAGAAAATCTTGCAAGACATAAGCTTCACCATCGATCCATCCAGTTTTTTGGCGGTTGTCAATGCCAATTCGGATGCGCCAAAAATCCTTTGTGTTTAAAGTTTCTTCAATTGATTTTAGACCATTATGAAGTTTTGGACCTTTGCCAAAGTCAATCCGAAATTTGCCAAGAGGAATATCTAAATCGTCGTGAACGATAAATACATCTTGTAACTTGTAACTTTTAACTGGTAACTTTTTTAAAATTTTTTCTACTTCTTTTCCGCTTTCGTTCATAAAGCAATTAGTTTTAAAAGTTTTTAGGGTTAAGTTAAACTTTTGACTTATATAGTCTATAAACATCTTCCCAACATTATGCCGGTTATTTTCGTATTTTTTCCCTGGATTGCCGAGTCCGATTATTATCATAGTCAAATTATAATTGATTTTTAATTAATTATTTTCTATTATAATTTCAAAGTTTCCCAAATTTTTCTATATCAAATATCATAAATCAAAATGCAAAATGACAAATTAAAATTCAAAAAGGAGTTTAAAGAAAGACTATATCGTTTTGTTTTAAAACTAGTTAAAATGATCGAAAAATTACCTAAAGATAGAGTTTGTTTTATTTTAGGCGATCAATTACTTCGAAGCGGTACAAGTATTCTTTCAAACTATATTGAAGGTCAAGCGGCCTCAAGTAAAAAAGATTTTATCAAATACTTTGAAGTTAGTTTAAAATCAATTAACGAAAGTAAAGTCTGGATTGCTTTATTGAGAGATGCTGGAAAAATTAAAAAAGATGAAGTGCAATGGTTTTTAGATGAATTAAAAGAATTTGGCAATATTTTCGCCTCAAGTATTTTAACTTTAAAAGGTAAAAAAATAAAATAATTTTGATTTTTAATATGTAATTTTGATTTTTGATTTTTGATATTTGATATTTGATATATTTATAATATGTCAAAGTACGTCCCAGATATTTCCTCAAAAAGATGGGTGATTATTTCCCCCCAGCGGATTAATCGCCCTCATAAAAGAGGAGAAAAATTTATCTGTCCTTTTTGTCCAGGTAATGAAGCGATGACAACAGAAGAAGTGATGCGAGTGGGGAAAGGTGAGCCCAATAAACCAGGATGGGAGATTAGAGTCATACCCAACAAATACCCAATTACTGATTTTCATGAGGTGATTGTTCATACTCCGTATTGCCATAAAGATTTGGAACATTTTTCACAAGATCATTTGAAAAAAATCTTTCAAGTTTATCGGGCGCGGTTTAACTTTTACCGACAAAAGGGGCAAGTAATAATCTTTTGCAATCATCGAGAAAACGCCGGGGCATCACTAAAGCACTCTCATGCACAATTGGTAGTTTTGCCATTTCAAATAAATTTAGATACTTTAGCCCGTGAACCGATGAACAATATTATTGAACAAAATAAACACTTTGACCTTTACTGTCCTGATTTTTCTCAATGGCCTTTTGAGGTTTGGCTTGCCCCAAAAAAACAAAATACTTATTTTGGAGATATTACTGATGAGGAGATTGAGGATATGGTTTTGATTTTTAAAAAAGTTTTAAAAGCTTTGGAAAAAATTTACGAGAAATATGAATTTTCCACCCTTCCTTTTGCCTATAACTTTTATATTTACCCAAAAGAAAATTGGTATTTACGGCTTATTCCTCGTTTTATCAATTGTGCTGGTTTTGAGCTTGGGACAGGGCTTTCTGTTAATATTATTGATCCCAAAGATGCGGCGGAAGAAATCAAAAGTTATCTAACATCTAACACCAAACATTAATCACCAAGCATCTAACACTAAAAAACACATGTCAAAAATCATATATCAAATAGCAAAATGACGCCCTCCGATTCGAAGGGAAAAAAGAAACATATAAAAAAATAAATTAAAAACAGAAATTGCGCGGTAAATTCTCATGCTGAACTTGTTTCAGCATTCCACTGAGATCCTGAACCAAGTTCAGGATGACATTAAGATCCCGAAACCGGCCTGCCGGCAGGCACGGTAAATTCGGGATGACATAACAATCTAAAATTATAAAAGTGCGTAAGTCCTGTTAAAAAATTACTTCCTTTGCTCATTATTCATTTTTGATATGTCATTTTGATTTTTGCTTTTTGATATTTGATTTATTAAAGATGTTTAACGTCGAACGTTTAATTTTTACCTTTTCCTATTGACAAAAGAAAAGACTGTTATTAAAAAAAGATAGATAAGAATTGACAAAAAAAGATAATAATTAACATTGGTTAAAAAAAATTCCAAGCCGGCAATAATATTTTTGAAATAAGAAAGATTAAACGAGGGGATAAAGGGTTGAAAAATGTAGCCGATAATCAACAAAAATAATATAAAGGGGATTAAATAACCAATATCAACCAAATCTTGTTTTGAGGAAAACATAAGTGAGGAAAAGGTAAAAATAAGATAAGTAAGAGTAATATTAAGCCCCAAATTTTTATTGGGAAAAAGATTGAAAAATGAAAGACCAAAAAATAAAAAAAGCGCCCCAAAAAAATGAGCCACCCCAACTAAAATCCCTCGCAAAAAATCTTTTTTGACATACAAAACATGACCTAATTTTATCTGTCCTTCTTCAAACTTTGGAAAAATCTGAATGTCTTTAACTGGTAAAAACAAAACTATTGCCGCAAAAAAATGAGAAAGTTCGTGGACGATTGTGCCGGGTAAGAAGATTAAAGAGATGATTTTATAAATTGTTTTTTGGTGATAATTTTTTTTATGAGAAAGGATTTTTTTAAAAATAAAAAATAATTGTTTTATATTTTGGCGCGAGAGGAAGAAAATAGTTGTTGATTGAATAAAAAGAAAGGTAAGTAAGAGGAAAAGACTTTTAGTCATTTTTTAATTTTAACATTTTTTAAATCATTCCCATTGACAACTAAAAATTTTATTTATAAAGTTATATTATGGATGAATTTGCTGTGCGATTAAAAAAATTAATTGATGGTTTAACAAAAGTAATTCTTGATAGTTTGATTGCTGAAGATATTGATCAAGATGAAGCGGCTGAAATTTCCCGATTTATTTTAGAAAGAAAAAAAACAATCACCAATGATTCAGAGCTAAATAATTTTTTAACCGAACTAAAAGATAGATATTTTATTTTTTCCTCTTTTTTAGATAGTTTTGAAAAAGAATCACAAATTCAAAAAGAAGACGCGCAAAAAATTGAAGCGATTAAAAGTCAGTTATTAAAATTTAGTCAGTAAATTATGGCTGATGCTCAAATTACTCCCGAAGTAGCCAAAGGATTAGCGTTAAGATTAGTAGAACAACAATTTCAAACCCAGAATACAACTCTTTCTTCTCTAGTTGAGAAAGCAATTAATGTTTACAGAGATGGTCAAGCAGAAAAAAGTCTTCAGATGTTGGCTGGTGATGTTTGTCCTTATACTGAACAAGATGTAAAAGGCGTGCTTCTGGAAAATTTAAGTAGTCAAGATCGTGATCAAACAACCAGACAAAAAAAAGTACCAGTAGTAGGCACACCAGAAGGAGACCGATATGATAAAACTCAAAAAGTAGCTGATGCGACACGAGTGTATTTAGAAAGTGATGGTCAACAAATACCCTCTGAATTGATAAATGAACTGACTGCCTATGTAAAGCATATGCCACAGTATAGAGATATATTATATGATCAAAACGGTCAGTTAACGTCAAAAGCAAATGAATTAGCTACACAGATTGCTCAAAACCTTCTTCGTCAACCTCAATATCGTCGCATCATTCATAAGCTTTTTACTGAAAGACTGGATCCGAAAAAAAGACTGGCAAATATAAATGCTTATGAAGCTTTGAAAAGAGAAATTCAGGCATTAGAAACACAGATTAAGAAATTGCCTGAAGAAGTAACTCAAGAGCAAATAAATAAAGCTAAAGAGGACCTTGAACAAGCTAGACAAGAGTTGGTAAAAGTTTCAGGTCAAAGAACTCAATTAGAAATTTTGAAAGCAAATGCGCTACAAGATCAAAGAAATTTAAATAGACTTCTATTATTACAATCTGAGTTGGAAGCTCAAATTGATCTTCAATTTATGGAAAAAGCAGATGAAGATCTACAAGCGGCGAGAGAGTTGTTATTAGCTACAACAGATCCTCAAAGTAAGAATTATATTCAAGAACAAATTAACCAAATAGAAAAAAATCCCAATTACAAAAAATTTTTACCCTCTTATAATACATATAAATCAACTCAACAACAAATAACTGAGATTCAGTCACGAAAGCAACAAATTAAGGATTTGTCTCAATCGATTACACAAGCTGAATCTGATTTTCAACAAAAAAAACAAGAGTATGAAGAATTATTAAGAAGACAAGCTTCGTCGCAGACCTCCCAAGAACGAGCCCGTTTGGAGGCAGAACTTCAAAGAAAAAAATTAGAACTTCACGATTTAGAAGCCCAACTAATCGCAGAACGGATAAGATATGCCTCGGATATTATTGCTATTCCTGCCGAGGCAGCAAAAGAATTTTTCAATGAAGCATTAGGTGAAGCAGCAAAACACTATAAAGAAGAAGCAAAAAAAGCCGCTGAAAAAGAAAAAGCTGACAGAAAACTATTAGAAGAGCAGGCGATTGAAAAACTTGGTCGTAGCTTAGGAAGAAGAGAAAAAAGAAAAAGAGGAGGAGAAACCGTACCCGTTCCCGATAAAAAAGAAGCAAGGCGTCTTTTGACTCTTCTTTTTCAGCCTTCCGGACTGCAAGGATTTATTGATGAAGTGGCTAAGAATAAGCAAACTTTAATGAGCTACGGATTAACTGAGGAAGAAGCAAATTCATTTTTAGCTAAAAAAAGTGATCCAGAGTTTGTCAAAACTGTTGGTCAAAACTTAGCTAAAAAAGTTTTATGTGATTATTTATTAGCTGGTGGAAGATTGTCAAGAGATGATATTTTTGGTATTGCTAATACAGATTGGGGGAAAAGTATAATTGAGGATGGATTGAAATTATCAGAAGAACAAAAAAAATTTTTAGAGAGTCAGTTGGGAAAAGGAGTCTTAAAAACATTAGATGAAATAAAAGGTGGAAAGACAACCAGTGAGTGGTTAAGGAGCAATTGGTGGAAAATTGCTGGAATAATCTCATTGGTTATTCTATTTGGTTTGATTGGTTCATCGGTAGCTCAATCGATACCCGGAATTTTTTCTCGTGGATAGGATAAATACTTTTTTTTAGGATAAAAAGTAAAAAAAAATAATGTAATATAAAAATATATGAGTGAAGGAAATGGCGGGGGGCCAGAACAATCAAGTGCAATAAATCAATCGTCATTAAGACAAGAGCTATTTTCTGTGGCAACTTTACCACCTTCTTCCGAAAAACCAATTGGTCCAGTACAAACATCAGCAACTCCGCCAGAAACAAAACCCGCGTCTCAAACAGCACAATCTCAATCAGGAGAACCAAAAAAAGACAGTGCCCGACTAGATGCTTCTAAACCAACAGATAATTTCGCAAAAGAAAAGTTTTCTAATGAAATAATAAATATGACTCAAGTTTTACAACAAGAATTTAATTTACAAGAAGAACAGTTAAATAAACTACAACAGTTGGCAAAAGAAAGAGGGATTGCCTTAGATCAATTTTCTAAAGAAGACTTAGGGAATAAAGAAAAAATGAAGCAAGTTTTAGATTTATTAGAAAATGATGAAATGAAATTAAATGATCAACAAAAAGCAACTCTTAAAAAAATCAACGAAGAACTTCAACAAGCTGATCAACCATTAACTTCAGAACAAATGCGGGCAAAAATTACCGAAAGAAAACAGCAAATTATTTCAAGAATTCAACAACTTCAACAAAAACAGCAAAGCGGTCAAGTTTTAACTCAAGAGGAACAAGAGGAGCTTAATCAAAACCAACAAACTTTAGCCACCTTAACTGAAATGGAAAGTCGGGTTGTTGAAATATCGCAAGATCAATCCGAAACATCAAAAACCCAAAGAAAAAAAGCTTTTTTAGAGAAAGCCCCAATTTATATTAAATATGCTGGTTTCGGTTTAGCCGCCTTGTTTTTTATTTTTATCTGGAGAGGATTAACAGCAGAAGCTGGAGGGCAAGGGAGGGGAATGATGGGGTAAATAAAAGATAAATTACACTTACTAACGAAAAATTTTAAACTGCAGAATTATTTTCCATTCCCAAAAGCCGCAAAACCACTTCTTTTCGATACCGTCTATCACCACGGGAGTTGATTCTTATTGCTGGTAATTTTCCCGACTTGCCCCAACGTTTGATGGTTAAAGGAGAAACGCGCAAAATCGAGGCAACTTCTTTAATGGTTAAAAGATCAGGTAGGTCGGAAAGATTGACTTTGTTTTGGTTTGACATATTTTATATTATAACAAGTTTAACAAGATAGTCAAATCAATTTATATTATTCCTGAAGGAAAAGGAAGAAGAAGATTGATTAAAAAACCAACTGCCGGTCGAATTAAAAGATCAATCATCGAACTTTTTCCCAAAGGAAAAAACATCATCAAAAGAAAAATTAATCCATATCTTTCCAGTTCATACCATTCCTTTGCCTGTTTTTCGGGTAAAATGCCACCAACAATTTTAAACCCATCCAAAGGATGGACAGGTAAAAAATTAAAAACCGCCAAAACAACGTTTATATAAATCATCGGGACAAAAAATAAACTACCTATAGTATATAAAGTTTTAATTTTAAAAAATATAAACAATTTTAATAATAAAGAAAGTATTAAAGCTAAAATTAAATTGGATATTGGACCAGCCAAAGAGATAATAGCTGCGTCTCTGCGGGGATTTTTTAAATTAAATGGGTCAAACTCCACCGGCCGCCCCCAACCAAAGCCAAAGAAAAATAAAAAAAGAAGTCCAAAAGGATCAAGATGAGCTTTTGGGTTTAAAGTAAGTCTTTTTTGAAGCCTGGGAGTAGGATCACCTAAAAAATCAGCTGCCAAGGCATGAGAAAACTCATGGATAGTGATTGCAATAAATAGACTAAAAAGATAGAGAAAAAATATTAATGGATTGGAAAATAAGTATGATAACATATTTTTTTATACTTAAATTTCTAATAACTCAAAACTCAAAACTCAAAACGCAAAAATACAACTAAAAACTTAAAACTTTAATTAAGATAAGTTTTTTTAGTTTTTAGATTTAAGTTTTAGTTTTGACATTTGACATTTGAGTTTTGAGTTTATTGTTTTATTCTTGCTTTTTTTCTTTTTTTATGATACCATAAAAAACTATGACAAATGCATGTTATCACTGTGGCAAAACGGTTCTTTTTGGTCGAAGTCATACTCATCATCGAGGTGTTGCTGGTGGGCGATGGAAAAAACGAGCCCCAAAAACAAGAAGAATCTTTCGGCCTAACCTTCAAAAAGTAACCATTTTAGAAAAGAATAAAGAAAAAAGAGTCAAACTTTGTGCCAAATGCATCAAAAGAATTAAAAAAGATTTAAAAGAGGGCAAAAAACCGTTTTTGACTTTGGTAAAAAGCGTTATTCCAAAAAAAGAAAAGGAAAAAGAAACTTCTTCTAAAAAAACTTCTTCAAAAGAAACAAAAAAATAATTAGCCTAATATTTTTCAATTTTTACCAGTTTTCCCTCTTTTTCTTCATAAAGTGGTTGGTTTTGGGCAAGGGCGCGTTGGGTAAAGAGAATTCCTTCTAAATGATCAACTTCATGTTGGATAATCACTGCTTCAAAACCAGAAAACCAAGCTTGTTTTTTTTCAAAGCTTTCGTCATCAGTTTGGTATTCCAAAAGAACTTTTTTTTCCCGTTTAACATTACCCCAAATTTTTGGCACGGAAAGACAGCCTTCAAGCTTAAGTTTTTTTTCCTTTTTTTTCCTTTTTTCTTCTTTCTCTTCTTCAACTTTTAAAATTTTAGGATTGATAAAAACAGAGATTGGGGAGTTTTTAGTGGGTTTTATGATAAACAAAGAGAGGTTAACTCCCACCTGATTGGCAGCAAGACCGACTCCTTGAGGATCGGTTTGGGCAAGAAGGGTTTCTTTCATTTCTTCGATTAGTTTTTTTATCTTGTTATCGATTTTTTTTACTTCTTTAGTTTTTTGAAATAAAATTGGATTAGGTGCTTGGACGATTTTTAACATAAAGATATTATAAAAACTCAAAACGCAAAAGTCAAAAGTAAAAAAAATAAAATTAATCTAATTAACTAATTTACCTAATTTCTAATTGATAAGAAAAAAATTTCATTCTTTACCTTGTAAATCGGAGGGTGGGTTTTTTTAGGAATCTATAAAATTGTATTGTCAAAATTATATAGATTCCCGCTTTTGCGGAAATGACAAGATAGGTTTATCTGTCATTCCTGCCTTCGACCAGGAATCTGTAAGATTTTACCTTATTTATTCCACTTCAAGGTATTTAAGGTATTATCGTATAGATTCCTGCTTGCGCAGGAATGACAAATATTAACAACATTTACAAAATTTTTACACAATGTTTACACAACGTTTACACTAATTTTTACTCTCCCAATCTCCATTAATCTCTACTTATCTCCATTTATCTCTACTTATCTCCATAAATCTCCATTTATCTCTCTTTCATATTCGCATAATTCGTATCATTCGCATAAAAATTCGCATTATTTGTATTATATTTTAACTTTTATACAATGCTCACACTATTTTTACACCACGTTTACACTAATAACAGATAACCTTTTTTGCTATAATTTTTTTATGAAGCTTTCTCTTTGTGTCCCTGCCTATAACGAAGAAAAAAATATTCATCTTCCTTTATCATCAGCGATTGATTTGGTCGATGAAGTGGTTGTTATCGATGCCTCCTCAACTGATAAAACGGCTGAAATTGCCAAATCTTTTGGAAAAAAGGTCAAAGTTTTTCAAACCAACAATCCCAGAAACTTTTTGGAAAACAAAGTTCGCGCCATTGAAAAAGCAAAGGGAGAGTGGATTTTACAACTTGATGCCGATGAGGCATTAAGTGAGGAGTTAAAAAAAGAGATTGTTGATGTTATAAAAATTCAAAATTCAAATCCCAAATCTCAAAATGAAGTTGTTGGTTATTATATGCCGCGAAAAAACTTTTTTTTAACCCGATTTTTGATGAAAGGTGGAGTTTATCCCGACTATGTTTTGCGGCTTTATAAAAAAGATAAAGCCTCTTTTGATTTAAAAGATCTTCATGAAAATGTTAAAGTTAATGGTAAGGTTGCTTATTTAAAAAATCCTATTCTTCACTATGCCGATCCTAGTTTTTCCCGTTATCTTCTGCGCTTTGATCGCTACACTACCTTTGATGCTGAAGAACTTTTGAAAAAATACCCCAAAGAAAAATTGAATTCTATTAAAGAAATCTGGCTTTTTATTGATTATTTTTTTATCAAACCTTTATTTTGGTTTTTAAAAACTTACCTCCGTCATAAAGGATTTTTAGATGGATTTGCCGGTTTTGTTTTCTCTCTTTTTTCTTCAATTCGTTTTTGGGTGATTTTCATAAAGTATAAAACGATAATTGCCAATCAAAAATAAAGGTTTAAATAGAAAACGACTCCAAGGGTTTAAGGCTAAAATTTAGAAAGAGTTTTTCGCTTGTAAAAAATTATTTTTTTGATAACATAAAAATATAGGAGTAAAAAGTCAAATTAAACATTAAAAATTTTTTAAAAACCTATGGATAATCAAAAAAAATCACGCTTTGGCTTGGGGTTATTAATTGGTTCAATTATTGGGGGGTTAACCGCTTTATTTTTTGCCCCAAAATCAGGGAAAGAGTTAAGAGAGGATGTTAAGAAAAAAATTAAAGAATTGGAAAGACTTTTGGCAGAGAAAGAGCTTGATAAAAAAGCAAAAAAAATGATGGAGGAGCTTTCAGAAGAAGCCAAAGTTTGGTATGAGAAGGCAAAAACCTGGTTGATTGAGGAACTAGCTTCTTTAAAAAAAGAAGTTGAGAATATTAATTGGCAAGACTATCAAAAATCCGTTGCCAAAATTATCACCCGTTTAAAAAAAGAGGCAAAAAAGGAAGGAAAAGAAATTGAGGCGATAAGGAAAAGGTTGTTAAGAGGGTGGAAAAAAATGAAAAAATAAGCAAAAATTAATAGTTTATTTTTTTAATTTTTTTATGGAAGATTATATTGTAGAAAGATCATCGTTACGACCGCAAGAAGTGGGATTAGATGATCCCCGTAGTAGATTCTCATTATCCTTTCCAGATACCGAACATACATTTTCTGGAGAAATCAAAGGATTGGTAATAGGAATAGGAAATCCTGACACAACGCCGCCTATGTTAGTTATGGGTAATACAATCTATTGTCCAACTGGTTTTGGATACATGGATCAAGAAACTGGTAAGCAAACTTATTTTATAAAGGCAGGGAAAGTAGGAAGGGCAAAGCATTTTCCTTTAACTAAAAATGGAAGAGTTGATCAAACTATATCGAGACAACATCTAATAATTGAAAATGAGGAAAACGGAAAAATTACTGTTAGAAATATGGGTCAAAATGGTACTTCTGTTGCTGAGGTGCCGATGATTAAAGAAATGGAAGGTGGTATATTTAATCTTAAAAGGGGAGCTGTGGCTTTTGATGCTAGTGAAGAAAGGAGAATAACTTTGACAGTTGGTCAGAATAATAAAGTTGAGCTTATAATTGATCCGGATGGAGTAAAAATAGGTGATAATAAATATGTGATAGAAAGAAAATCTTTAATAGATCCTTTAAATAAAGCTTTATCTTTTTTAGGAATGCAAAAAATCCAAAAATTTTTTATCTTACGTAGAAAAAATATAAATCCTACCGATTTAACAATCTCCCTCCTTCATCTTAGTATAATTTTTGATCCCACGACAGAAAGATATTATCTTTTTGATCACTCAACTAACGGAACAACCGTTGAACTTGCTGAAAGACAAAACCAATCTCAAGAATCACCAGTAAGAGAAGAAGGGAAAGTAGAAAACGTCAGAACTCCTCAGTGGATATTAAAAGAAGTTGGCCATCAAGAGCAACAAATTCCAGGTGATCCTAATTCAGTTGGTGGTGACTATTATCTTTTTGGAAGACAAGTTGTTAGTGAGGTTTTTGAGGGGAATAAAGAATATTTATTAAAAAAAGGAGGGGATGCAGCTGTTTTAATGGATACAGCAACTGTGCAAACCGGTGGAGAAACACCAAAAACCACAACTAAGCCATTTGCACAAAAGTTTTTAGAAGAATATTATCGTCAAATTGCTCAGGGTAAAGATCCGGAAAAAGCGATGAAAGAAGCATACGAAAACACATACAATAGCAACAACGTAAGAGGAAGAACATTAGGAGAAAGAACAGAGGCGACTTTTACTTTTGTTACTGTAGTTGGTGATACCGCTTACTGTTTATGGGTAGGCAACACCGAAGCGGTAGTGGTAAGAAAGGGAGAAGTTGTTGAGAAAATAGCCAGTAAAAAAGGAATGGTTTACGAAAGTTATTATGATAATAGCTTAAATATGTGGGTTTCTCCTACTGTGCTGGTTGCGTCTGGAAGATATGAAAAAACAGGATTAGTTAAATTATCACCAGGCGATGAGATTTATGTTTATACTGATGGTGTAAAGCAACTAAATCCTAGATATCCAAAAAAATCATTATTAGGGCAAGACGATGCAGTTATAGTGAAGTTATAATCTTATTTTTTTTGCTAAAATTTAAATTTTTTTAAATAAAGGTAAAGAATGAATTTTTTTCTTATCAATTAGAAATTAGGTCAATTAGAAAATTTAGGTTAATTTATTTTTCTTGCGTATTTTTCCTTCGAAATCTTTATGATTTTATCTCTATTTTCATTTTTCAGTGACGGAAGAGGTAAAGTTTTGGCGGGGAAAGGGGCGCAGGTCATCCCGTCAATTGATAATTTTAAGACAATCTCGTGTTTTCCTAAAGAGACTAAATCGTTTTCGGTGTAGATGTTACCAAATTCTTTGGTTAAAATGGTCGCATCCCGGGCGCCAACCACAAAAGAGATAAGAGTGCCGACATTGCCAAAAATCGCTTTGGCGACTTGTTCATCAAGTTGATCAATGTATTGATTGGCCAAAGTTAAAGAAAGCCGATATTTTCGCGCCTCTGATAAAATCTTTATAAAAGAAGTAGTGGCAAAGTTTTGAAACTCATCAACATATAAAAAAAAATCACGTCTTTCTTCCTCTTTTTGAAAACTTCGATTCATGGCAGCTAGTTGTATCTGGGTAATAATCATCGCCCCAAGCAAAGCCGCATTATCTTCACCTAGTTTTCCCTGAGAGAGATTTAGAATCAAAATCTTTCCTTCATCCATAATCTGTTGCAAATTAACCGTTGATTTAGGCTTACCGATAATATTTCTTATCATTTTTGAAGTGACAAACTGGCCGACTTTGTTTTGGATAGGGGAGACGGCCTCAGCTTTTAGCCTGTCTGGCATTTTAGCAAACTCTTTTTCCCAAAACGAGCGAAGAATAGGGTCGTTTAATTGACCAACAATTTTCTTTCGATAATCCTGATGAGCCAAAAGTGATAAAACATCAACCAAAGTGGCATTTTCTATCTCCAAAAGGGTCAAAATAACGTTTCGCAAAATATATTCTAAACGCGGTCCCCAAGAATCTTTATAAAGTTTATAAAAAATTGAAACAATTCCCGATGCTACCAAATCTTTTTGTTGTTTATTTTTTACTTCCAAAACATTCAAAGAAAAAGGTCGGTCCAAATCAAAAGGCTCAAGATAGACAACATCATTGACGCGGCGGTTGGGGATGTAGTCTAAGATGGTTTCTGACAAATCACCATGAGGATCAATTATCCCCAAACCTCGATTTTTTCGAATATCATCAATGGCCATATTGGCAATTAAAGTTGATTTTCCAGCACCAGTTTTTCCAATGATATAAACATGTTTTCTTCGATCATCTGTTTTTATGCCAAAAATTGTTTCTTGATTTTTAAACTCAGTTTTGGCAAAAAAGTTGATGTTTTGTTTTTCTTTAAGGGTTAAATTTTTACTGGCAAATGGTAAGTTTTCCGGCGGTTCACCTTTTAAAGTTTTTCCCCAAGCGATATTTTTTATCCCAGACAAAAGATAACCTGGTGGATGCCAAAGAGTGGCCAACTCTTGAGCGTTTAAAATCTGATTTTGTTTTTCAAAGTAGCGGATTTTTCTTTTTTTGATTTTTTCTAGCAAAAAATCTTTGAAAAAAATTGACTTTTTAAAAGAAAATTGATTGCCCTCACCCAAAGAAAAAGAACCAAAAGTACCGGCTAAATTAAGCAAAAATGGATAAGGGTTTAGGGCTTTATCAGAAGATGAAACTAAAAGTCTAATACCCACTTTTCCGCCCTGAAATGAGGCTTTTTTCATAAGAAGCAGTTTATGGGGATTTTGGGTATAGCGGCCAGAATTAGCATCATAATGCATTTTTCCAGCCTCAGCCATCACTTGGTCTTGCCAATTGGTAGAAGCTGCTGTTAAAACAATTTGAACAAGATAGGAAAGTTGGGGCGGTTGTTTTGAAAGAAAGCCAATAAGGGAAGATAGGGGATCAACCTCTTTAAAGTCCATATATGTTTTTATCGGGTAGTAGTAGCCGGAAGTTAAAACCATTTCGCCAAAAGCAAGGCTTTTATTTTTTAAAACAATCTCCAAAGGATCAGTGGTTTTTTTGATTTTGATTTGGGGAAAAGATGAGGATAAAAGGCTTTGGACTAAAGTAGTTTTTTCATTTGGGCAGGTAAGATAAAAATAAACAGTTTGATTAAGATAGTAGATTTCAAAAGAGTAGGTGGCGGGCCAACCAAAAAGAATTCTTCGCCACAAAGGGATAAATTGATAGGGAGTAAGTGAGGCAAAAATCTGAGTGGCCGCCTCAATGGGCGTCTCATCGTCTTTTGGGTTTCGAATTTGTAAAAATGAAAGAGTAGACATATAAAGATTATAACAAATGTTTTAAAAGATACGAATGATGCGAATTTTTATGCGAATGATACGAATTATGCGAATATGAAAGAGAGATAAATAGAGATTTATAGAGATAAATGGAGATAAGTAGAGATAAGTAGAGATTAATTGAGATTGGGAGAGTAAAAATTAGTGTAAACGTTGTGTAAACATTGTGTAAAAATTGTGTAAATGTTGTTAATATTTGTCATTCCTGCGCAAGCAGGAATCTATATAATCATACCTTTTTATTTTTTACCATCTTCTTAAGATCGAAAAAAGATGGTAAAGAGTTGGATTGATGGTGTTCTAACTTGCAATTTAAAAAGAAAAGAGTATACTTTTTAATATGTTTGTTTGGGACTACAAAATAAAAAATTTTCAACCAAAAAACGAGGCGGAGTGGCAGTGGTTTTTGATAAGAAAAATAAATTATGGTGATTTTAAAGGACTTAAAAAAAACATTCTTCTTAAGTATTTTCCAAAAATTAAAAACCAAATTGATCCATCAAAAAGAAAGATGTTAGAAATTTATTTTGGATTTTAATAATAAAATAAAGCGCTTTTTAAAAAGATAAAGGAATATTTTGAAAAAAACTCAAAGGCGTATTTGGATCGATATTTAAAATAATTTTTTAAAGGAAGATTGGAAAAATTTGTCGAGACTTGATTTATCACGTCTTTTTGGCATTTTCTGTTATTTTTTTAGATTTTTTTTGGTATAATATCATTTAATTTATGAAAAACAACTTTTATCAACCAATTCTTTTCTCCCACCCAGCCCACCTTATAAGGTGGATTTAAGTGGTTGGGGGTTGATAAAAGTTTGAAGTTTAAAGTTAAAAATTTAAAAATCACCCCCGCCGAAGAGGGGGGTTTGTATTTTATGGAAAATTTTGGATATATAGAAAAAAAAATAAAAATTGCAGACAGAATAGCTACACAATTTACGATTTTTTTTGGAAATTTTGGGGCAGCTAGATTAGTGATAGATCATCTTTCAGGTAGAGGTGGTCAATTAAATTTGAATATTTTCCCAGAATGTTTATCAACACCTGGATGTGCTGAAAATATAATACCCTATGTTGCGATAGCGATAATAGGGGTGGCGACAGAGAATATATTTTGGAGAAAAATAAATAAAGGCAAAGATGGCACAAAAAGACTTGATGGTGGTTTTAAATATCAATGAAAGTTATTTTATGATTTATTTTAGAGAATTTGTTTTTTTAAGTTATAAAAATTTTATTTCCATTTTCTTTTATTATTTAAATTATTTTTTCCCCAATCCTTCATCATGGGGGCCAATTGATAAAATGTAAATATATTCATCGATGATTATAAAGGTAAAGCGTTAATGGTAATCTATTCTTGCCTCAAATCGTTCTAAATTTTTCATTTTTTTTAATTCTTAAATAAGGATGATTGATATTTTTTGCCAATAAATTAAGTTGTTTTACAAATTTCTTTCTAATTTGAAAAGGTATTTTTTTGATGCATTTATCTGCTTTTTGGGTTAGTCTTATTTTCATTAAGTTAAAGATTTTCTAAATATTTTTTTAATTCTTTGGCCGAAGAAAAAGTCTTATAGTTTCCTTTTTCAATATCATTTAAAGCTTTTTTATCTAACAATTCCCACCATTTATCTTAAGCCATAAGGCGGCTAGAAGAGACGATTTTTTCTAAACGATAGAGACGAGTGATAATTTCTTTATAAGCTGATTGTGATAAAACTACAGTTTATTTTTAACTAAGTCAAATTTAAACCCCAAACAACCTCTCTCCATTTTCCTTAGTTACCTTGATTATTTTTTCCACTTTTTCTTCTTTTATCTCCGCCACTTTTTGGGCGACAAGAATAAGGTTTTTTGGGTTGTTGGGGAATTTGGTTTTTTGATCATTGCGCAAAGGGGCAGGAGTTAAAAAAGGTGAGTCGGTTTCTAAAACTAAAAGGGGAAGGGGGATTTCTTTGACAAACGCTTGTTTTTTTGGGTCATAAGTGACATCACCATCAACGCCAATGTAAATATGATTTTTTTTGGCAAAATCTAAAATATCAAAATCTGGTTCACAGCAATGGAAAACCATAGAAGTATTAAGTAGCAAGTAGTAAGTATTAAGTATTTTTAATAAATCATCTTTGGCTTCGCGATTATGGAGGATAACTGTTTTTTTGTATTTTTTTGCCAAATCTAACTGAGCCAAAAAGACTTCTTTTTGCAACGCGATAAACTCTTCATCAATCTTGTAATCCTTATACTTTGTTTTTTTATAAATATGTCTATCAAGCCCAATTTCCCCAATAGCAACCACTTTTTCTTCTTTTAAAAGATTTTCAATCTTTTTAATTAATTCATTGATTTTTAATTTTAAATTGCAACTTTTGACTTTTGCCTTTTGACTTTTGACTTCATATATATGATGTGGATGAATTCCAACCGCCGCAAAAACTTCCTCATATTTTTTCGCAATCTCAACCGCTTTTTTTGACGTTTCAACATCAGTTCCTGGGACAACAAATTTTTCCGCTCCTTCATTTTTGGCTTCAGAAATCACTTTTTCCAAAATCCCCTCAAAGGCCGAAAAATTTAAATGACAATGGGTGTCGAACATAAAATAATTATAATGTAAAACGTGTAACGTGAAACATCATTTAAAGATACGAATGATGCGAATATGAAAGAGAGATAAATGGAGATAAATAGAGATTTATAGAGATAAATAGAGATAAATGGAGATAAGTAGAGATTAATGGAGATTGGGAGAGTAAAAATTAGTGTAAACGTTGTGTAAACATTGTGTAAAAATTGGGTAAATGTTGTTAATATTTGTTATTCCGTCCTTCACAAAAGGTGGGATCTGTATAATTTTGTAATATTATTGTCATTCCTGCGAAAGCAGGAATCTATATAATCATACCTTACTAAAAAATGAGGTAAAAAATTATATAGATTCCTGATTAAATCAGGAATGACATATTAAACCCGCCCTCTGATTCGGATGGTAAAAAATGAAAATTATATAGATTCCTGGTCAAAGTCAGGAATGACAGATAAACCTATCTTGTCATTCCCGCAAAAGCGGGAATCTATATAATTTTGACAATACAATTTTATAAATTACTTATTGGAATAATAAATGACAGAGTCTTTTTATTGTTATTAACTAATTTTTTGTCTGAAAGTCAACTTTTAAAAATTCTATTTTTAATGCGATCGCTTTCAAGATAGAATAAGTTTAAGATTTAAAAATTTATTTTTTGATAAAAAACATTGG
>Ga0308421_1000564_pt1 | contig 21698 bp, 17 predicted proteins | sample HotsprSampleMS60_FD_203673 | JGI IMG/M metagenome (GOLD analysis project Ga0308421, IMG submission 203673) | Hot spring phototrophic mat microbial communities from Mushroom Spring, Yellowstone National Park, Wyoming, United States - 20090730_MS60 ...
CGGGCACGGCTTGGGGGTCGCCGAGTTTGCCCAACGCCTCCGCTGCCGCACGGCGAACATTCTCACTCCGATCCCCCAGTGCTTGGATGAGCGCGGGCACGGCAGGAGTGCCTATCTTCACCAACGCTTCCGCTGCTGCACGGCAAACATTCTCACTCCGATCCCCCAGTGCTTGGATGAGCGCGGGCACGGCAGGAGTGCCTATCTTTACCAACGCTTCCGCTGCCGCACGGCGAACATTCTCACTCCAATCCCCCAGTGCTTGGATGAGCGGGGGGATGGCTTGGGGGTCGCCGAGTTTGCCCAACGCCTCCGCTGCCGCAAAGCGAACCTTCCAACCGCTATCCCCCAGTGCTTGGATGAGCGCGGACACGGCTTGGGGGTCGCCGAGTTTGCCCAACGCCTCCGCTGCCGCAAAGCGAACATCGTACCAATAATCCCCCAGTGCTTGGATGAGCGGGGGCACGGCTTGGGGGTCGCCGAGTTTGCCCAACGCCTCCGCTGCCGCACGGCGAACAGCATCCCAATCATCCCGCAGTGCTTGGATGAGCGGGGGGATGGCTTGGGGGTCGCCGAGTTTGCCCAACGCCTCCGCCGCCGCACGGCGAACATCCCGATCGCTATCCCCCAGTGCTTGGATGAGCGCGGGCACGGCAGGCGCGCCCGCCGCACCAAACGCCTCCACAAGACGCCGCTTCAAGTCGGTGTCGTTGCGGAACGCTTCGGGGAACGCTTCGTGCAGGTAGTGGGTGCAGGCTGCCATACGCGCGAACACGGGACCGAGCAGCTCCTCACAGGGGTTGTAGGCGACCTCGAACTCGCCCCAGCCCGTGAAGCGCAGGCGCACGGGGTGCTTTTGCCCCCCCGCACAGGGGACTTGGATCTCAATCTCTACGCCTTGCCAAGCCATCGTGTGTTACCTCCATCCCGAAGCGTTCCATTCACAATCCGCTCTCAATCGGCGGCGAACGGTAGTCCTTTGGGCAGCTCCACGAACGGGTGGAACTCTACCTGCAAAAGGCGCAGATTCAAGGCAATCGCAGGCTTGCCCCCGAACAGCCAGTGCGTCTCGATGCGGTAGATTCGTCTGTTGCGCGTGGGGGGCGACGCCAACGATAGTCCCTCGGTTGTGAGACGGTGCACCATGCGGACGGAGACGCCCAAAAACCGCGCCGCCTCGATTGCCGACAGGTAGGTTCGGTTGGCGTAGTCGCGTGCTTCCATAACCTCACTCCTCGCTTCAACGACTAACACCAATCGCGCGTTCAGGGTTCATCGCCCCCCTCCTGCAGGTCTGATACCAATCGCGCGTCCGAAGTTCATCAATTGCCCCCCCTCCTTTAGGTTCCCCCCGCTTCGCGAGGGGAACCGAGTGGGCATGCAGGTTCTCCCCCCGCTTCGCGAGGGGAACCGCGAAAGGCGCGCCTACTCGGTTCCCCCTGCGTGCAGGGGGAACCTTAAGGAGGGGGTTGCAATTATGCCCTCTTTTGCGAATGTTTGCGCTGTGCATAGTATACCTCTACCCCTTCGGCTTCAGACGCTCCAGAATGCCCGTCAGCTCTTCGTAGTGCTGACCGAGTTCGCGCAGGATGGGTTGCAGTCCTTCATCCTCTCCTGACCGTCGCTGTAGCCAGCCTCCTGATTTATCCTCTTGGGTTTTCTCGTCCGATTTACTTTTGCCCTCTTTTTTCTCGTCACCATGAATTAGTCGACGAAAAACAGTGTAGATACTATCCGCTTTGCGGACATGAGCGACGACCTGCGCGGCTTCCAAGAAGCGGCGCGTGCGCGCCTTCAGTTGCTCTTTGTCCGCGCCATCCTCTGGCATTGCTTGCAGCAGACCCGACATCGCGTTGAACAGCACAAGCAGCTCGTCCTCGCGCAGGGTGGGGTCTACCTGCGCCGCGCCGTCCAGCACCGCTTCGGGGTCGGGAATGCGCAGTTGGCGCAGGTACTGCAAAAAGCTGGTCGCCGCGCCCGAGCCGACCGCGCCTTTGACGAGGTTCACGAACGGCTGGATGTTGGGGGGCGACTGCTGTCCAGGGCGGGGCGCGTAGCCGTGCAGGTCGCAGGTCGCCATCAGTGCAATCGCGAAGTCCCAGCTGCGCGGGGTGGCGTAGGCGTACTCGTCTTCGGCGGGCTGGGTGAACGCCATGCCCGCGTTGCGTTTCAGGAAGCCCGCCACAAGCTGCTTCCAGAACAGGGCGCGTGCGGCGTGCCGTTCGGGGTCGGTGGTCAGCGCGGGTGGGGGCGCGAAGCCCTCTTCCAGCGCGCGGCGGTAGGTGTCGCCGTCCAACTGCCAGTTCAGATGCACGAAACGGTTGGCGAGCGGGGGCGAGAGTTCCCAGCCGCTGGCGGCGATGTCGGGCGGGTTAGCCGCAGCGACGATGCGCACCCCTGCGGGCAGGCTGTGTGCGCCGACCTTGCGCTCCAGCACCAAGCGCAGCAGCGCGGCTTGCACCGTCGGCGGCGCGGTGGTCAGCTCGTCCAGAAACAGGATGCCCTGCCCGTGTTCCTCGAACAGGTAGACCCATTCGGGGGGTGCGAAGCGCATGCGCCCGTTGTGCAGCACGGGCAGCCCGTTGAAGTCGGTCGGGTCGTGCAGGCTGGCAATCATCGTGTAGACGGGGAAGCCGTCGCGCTGCAGGCTCTCGATGAAGGTGGACTTGCCCGTGCCTGGCATGCCCCACACCAACACAGGCACGCCCCAGTAGCCTTTCGGCGTCGGCGTCTGCATCGCCAGCATCAGTTCCGTTGCGCCCGTTGCGAGATTGCTCATCGGAATACCTCTATTTATGCCCACAGAGCAGGTGGAGGTTGGATTGCCCCCCTCCGTGAGGTTCCCCCCGCTTCGCGAGGGGAACCGCCCAGACTCGGTTCCCCCTGCCCGCAGGGGGAACCTGCAGGAGGGGGTTGTCAATCCGTCATGATTGTCCAAAGTGCCCTGTCGGTTGCTGTAAGCGTATACAGCATGGACATGCAGATTCCTGCTGAACTGCCTACGCCCGCTCCTTGCGGTGGATGAACCACACGGCGAGCGCAATCCCGATCAGGTTGGGCAAACTGCTGGCGAGCAGCGGGTCAATCGCGCCGCGCCCCAGAATCACCAAGTAGCGCGCCATCACCCAGTAGGCGAAGATGATGGCGACGCTGAGCGCGAAGCCGCTGGCAGGGCTGGAACGCTGCGGGCGGATGCCCAACGGCGCGCCCAACAAGGCGAATACCAAGCTCGCGAGCGGCACATTAATCTTATTGTAGAGTTCCACCGTGAGCTGGCGCAGTTGCGCCTCGTCTGCGCCCTCGCGCCTGAAGAAGGCAATCTGCTCGCGCAGTTGGCGGAAGGAGCGCTCGTCCACATTCGTCAGCAGCGCTTCGATTTGCACGGGCGTGCGCCGAATGGCGAGGTTCAGGCGCGGCTCGGCGCGGAACACCACGAACGAGCCGTACTGCCCGTCGGCGGTGCGCCACCAGCCGTTGTAGAGCGTCCACTGCGCCTCGCCGTCCCACTGGGCGCGTTGGGCGTACAGCACCACTTCGGGTTCGCGTGCGCCGTCCGCACGGTACTTCAGCAGCGTGAGTTGGTACAGCTCCTGCGTTTGGGGGTCGCGCCCGCCCGCCACAATCACATACGAGTCGAGCCTGCCGTCGCGGAACTGGGGGAAGCCGAACGCCTCCTGCTCGTGGGCTGACCCTTGCCGACGACCTGCAGCAGGCGGAACGCCTCACCCAGTGCCCCAAAAATCGCGCCGAGAACCTAATGATTGTCGACATGGCGCGCAACGACTTGGGACGCATCGCCCGTATCGGCAGCGTGCGCGTCCCGCGCCTGTTTGAAGCGGAACGGTACGCCACCCTGTGGCAGATGACCTCCACCGTCGTCGCCTGCACGGGCGCGCCGCTGCCCGAAATCTTTCGCGCGCTGTTCCCCGCCGCGTCCATCACGGGCGCGCCTAAAATCCACGCGACGCATGTCATCCACGCCTTAGAGCGCGCCCCGCGCGGCGTCTACACAGGCGCGATTGGCGTCGTGCTGCCCAAGCGACGCGCGCAGTTCAGTGTCGCCATCCGCACCTTGCACTACGATAAGGCGGCAGGGCAATTAGTGTACGGCGTCGGCAGCGGCGTGGTGTGGGACTCCGAGCAGGTCGCCGAGTACGAGGAGTGCCTCACAAAGGCGCAGGTGCTGTTTGCGCCGCGCCCTGCGTTTGAGATGCTGGAGACGCTGCTGTGGCGGCTACTTTTTGCTGGAGGCGCACCTACAGCGGCTACGCGACTCCGCCGACTACTTCGGCTTCGCGGTTGATGCCGACGCCGTGCGCCGTCATTTGCTGACCGTTGCCGAGCGGTTTACCGCGCCGCGCTATCGCGTGCGCCTGCGGGTGAATCGGCACGGCGAGGCACAAGTGGAGTACGCCCCGTTGTCGCCCGAGCGCAGGATGTGGCGCGTCGCGCTGGCGCGTGAGCCTGTGAACCCGCGCGAGGTGTTCCTGTACCACAAGACGACCTATCGGCAGGTGTACGAGCGGGCGCGCGCGGCACGACCCGACTGCGACGATGTGATTCTGTGGAACACGCGCGGCGAGATTACCGAATCGACGCTGGCGAATGTCGTCGTGCGTCTGGATGGACGCTACTACACGCCGCCCGTCGAGTGTGGGCTGCTGGGGAGCGTCTATCGCGGGCATCTGCTCCAGCGTGGGCTGCTGCGCAAGCGCGTACTGACCCCCGACGACCTGCGCCGCGCCGAAGCGGTCTACCTCATCCACTCCGTGCGCGGGTGGATAAAGGCGGAGGTGGTTCGCTAAACAATCCGCCGCTCCACAATCGCCACAGGGTCGAAGGTACGCAGCCGCCAGCCAATCGTGAACAGCGCGAACGCCAGCACCATAATCGGTACGGGCAGCGTGTACTGGTAGGCGATGGGGTCGAACGGTTCGATGTACAGCCCGCGCGGCTCCATGATGCGCACCTTTGCCCAGAGCAGCACCCCAATCGCGCACAGCACGCCCAGCACCCAGCCCAGCGCGACGACTGTGATGGTCTCTAGCGACACGCGCATCAGAAGCTCGCGTCGCGTAAACCCAATCGCCTGCAGCAGCCCGAACTCCACCAGCCGCTGCTGAAAGTAGATGTTCGCCAGCAGCCCCGTCATCGTCGCCAGCATCACGGCTACTACCGTGACCACAACCCCCGTGATAAAATAGAGGTTCCGAAAGGCGCGGTGCGTCTCCTCTTGCAGTTCGGCATAAGTCCACACGCGCGCCTGCTCGCCCTTGAGTGCTTCGCGCAGCCAAGCGTCGAGGCGTGGTTGGTAGCGAGGCTCCGTCGCGAAGATCAGCAGGTTGCGCGTCGGCGGGAAGAAGTTGTCCCGAATGAACTCCAGCGAGCCAATCGCCAGCCAAGTGTCGCCGTGCAGCACGCCCACCACGCGCACGGGCACAGGCGCGTACTGGTCAGGGATTAGCGGCGACAGCACCACATCGCCGCGTTTGAGGTTCTTATTGCGCATCAGCGGCTCCGACAGCACGACGCCCGCCTCGCCTGGCAGCGGGTAGCGTCCCTCGCGCAGCACAAGCCGACAGCGCGCCGCCAGCGGCTCCATCTGATCCTGCTTCAGCCCAAAGATCACGAGCGGCATCTTGCCCACGATGGTCTCCGCATTCATAAAGCAGACGACCGTCTCGTAGGATGTCGCGTAGTACGGCGCGCGCATGATACGCTCCACCAGCTCTTGCTTGAGCCTGTTCGACCCGCGTGGGGTAATCGCCGCGAAGTAGCGGTTGTAATCGTAGATTTTCAGGATCGTACGGTCGATGGAGTTCAGCAGGGCAACCACGCTGGCGATGGTCAGCACTGCCAGCGCCAGCACCAGAGTCAGGGGCAGGCTTCTGCCAGGATTGCGCACCAAAAACAGTATCGGCGAGAGCGGATGGCGTTTCAGCATAAGGCGTCATGAGGATACCCGTTTCGGGTGGCTCTGGAAACTCTTAGGGAACGGTGGTGATTCGCTAAGGGTACAATACCCACCGTGCAGAAGGGGTCTAAAGCTTCGCTCCTGAAGCATATCCCGCGTCCAGTTGCCTCGTTAGGCGCGGTGAGCTTGCTGAACGACACGAGCAGCGAGATGGTGTACCCCTTGCTGCCGTTGTTTCTGCGCAGTCTGGGTGCGCCACCCGCATTCATTGGGCTGGTGGAGGGGCTGGCGGAGACGACGGCAAGCCTGCTGAAACTCTTTTCGGGCTGGCTGGCGGACCGACTGGGGCGGCATCGAAGTTTTGCGTTCTGGGGCTACGGCATCGCTGGGCTGACGCGCCCGTTGCTGGCATTCGCGAGCGCACCTGTGCATGTGCTGGTGTTGCGCTTCGTGGATCGGGTGGGCAAGGGGGTGCGCACGGCGCCGCGCGACGCGCTCATCGCTGCGACGACCGCGCCTGAGCAGCGCGGACTGGCGTTCGGCTTCCACCGCGCGATGGACAATCTCGGCGCGGCGATTGGACCCGTGCTGACGACACTGGTGCTGCTGTTTGCGCCCGAAAACTATCGGCTGGTGTTCCTGCTGGCAGCGGTTCCTGCGCTGGTGTCGTTGGCGGTGTTCGCGTGGGGCGTACCGCGTATCGAGCTGCCGCGCGTGGGGTCAGTGCGTCATCCCTTGACGGGCGCGCGCAGGCTGCTGCGTGGGCAGTTCGGTGGCTACCTGATGTGTGTGCTGCTGTTCACGCTGGGCAACTCCAGCGACGCCTTTCTGCTGATGCGGGCGCAGGATGTGGGCATGCCTATCGCGCTCGCGCCGTTGCTGTGGATGGGGCTGAACCTGCTGCGCAGCGCGTGCAGCGTCTACGGGGGCTGGCTGGCGGATCGGTATGGGAGGCAGCGCGTGCTACGCTGGGGATGGCTGTGCTACACGCTGGTGTACGCAGGGTTCGGCTACGCGACGGCAGTATGGCAAGTCGCCGCGCTGTTTGGGCTGTACGCTGTGTTCTACGCGCTGACGGAGGGGGCGGAGCGCGCGCTGGTGGCGGACTTCGCGCCGCCTGACCAGCGCGGGCAGGCATACGGGCTATTCCATTTCGTGGTGGGCGTCGCCGCGCTGCCCGCCAGCGTGCTGTTTGGGTGGCTGTGGCAGCAATATGGTGCGCCTGTGGCGTTCCTGACGAGTGCGGGGCTGGCACTGGTCGCCACGCTGGGGCTTAGCGCACCGTCAGTATCGCCGAACGCGACCCGCCGTCTGTGGCGACCGTGATTTGTACGCTGGCAACACCGCGCCCGCGATAGGTGTAGACCGTGAACCGCACGGAACGCATTCCTGCAGGCACATAGACCTGACTGGGCGCCCACACGCGGTTCGGGTTGTTGTGGCTCACGCGCAGCCACAGCCCTCCAGGCGGCGCGCTGGCGTTGAGGAACACGGTCGCTGTCGCGCTCCGCCCGCCCGGCACGGTTGACGGCGACAGCGTTAGCGACATCGGCGCGGGCGGGTTGACTGTGAGCGTCGCGCCGAACCCTACCGCACCCTCCAACAACTCACCCGCGCCGAACGCATCACCACCGCACGAAAAACTGTCGCTCAACGCGCACGCACCCACCACCCCTACCCCAACCACATCCCCAACCGCTACTACCGACACTACCAACGCTCCTTCAACCCCGACGCCGCCTTCCAGCACCTGTTCCAACGCACCCTCCACGCCGTCCCCCCAGACCAACCCTACACCGTCGCCCTTGATAGCACCACTGTCTCGCGCACAGGCGCCTCCATCCCAAGCGCCCACTGGACACCCAACCCTACAAACGCCCCGTTCGCTCGCGGGCTGCGCAAAGCCCAACGCTTCGTGAGGGCAGGCTGGCTGGACAACGCCCCCAACGCCCGCTGCGTGCCCGTCTGCTGGCTGCCCACCTTCGCACACAAAGCCCGCTACGCCAACCCCACCTCGCGCCGTTCCGAAATCCAAGGCTGGATCGCCAGCCTGCAGCGCATACGCGCGTGGCTCGACGCGGCAGGGCGCGCCGAGCAACGGCTGCTGTGTGTGGGCGACGGGCAAGGCGATACCCAAGCGTTGGGCACGCTGGATTTACCGAACACGGTCTGCTTGGTGTGCACGCGCCAAGACTCGCGCGGGTGCGACCTGCCGCAGGATGTGCCTTCAGGTCGGGGGCGTCGGCGGGTGTAGAGCGACCAAGTGTGGACACCGCAAGACAAGTGGCAGCAGCGCACGGGTTGGCAACGAGTGCCGCTTGTGGTGCGAGGGCGTGCGGTTCACTTGTTGGGGAAGGTGCTGGGTCTATGTCGTCGGGTGGGGTGGGGCGAGCGGGTGTTTTTTGTGATTGTGGTGCGTGAGCATCGCAAGCGCACCAAGCGGGGCAAATCGCGCGCGCCGATGGCGTTTTGGGTTCAGGCGGTTTTGGATGGGGCGGGTGGTTGGCAGTTGCCTGTGTCGTTGGAGGTGTTGTTGTTGAAGTTGTGGCAGCGTTGGGAGTTGGAGGTGGGGTTTTGTTGGATGAAGAGCGGTTTTGGGTTGGGGAGGAGCCGTGCTGGGGTTTTGAGAGTGGGGAGCAGCGTGTGTCGTGGAGTGCGTGGGTGTATGGGGGGTTGGTGTGGAATGGGTATTGTGCGTGGGGCGGGTGTTGGGGTCGTGCGCGGTGGACTGTTCGGGATGTGTTGTGGTGCGTGCGAGGTGAGTTGTTGGGAATAGGTGGCGGGTTCTGGGGTGGTGGGGTGTGTGGGGATGAAGCGTTGAGAAATCGTGGTGTGGGGTGGTGTTGGGCTGTGGATGTGGTGTTGCGTGGGTTGTGTGCGTTTTGGTAGTGAGGGTTTGGTGGTGTTTTGGGGCAGTTGTGTGGTTTTTTGGTGCAGTTTTTGGGTGGGCTTTTGGCTGTCAGGGAGCCTACGGGGTGTGTTCACGCCTGCTCGAAATGGCAGACGTCAGATTTACCCCAAGCGGCGCTTTTTTGTACCCGACCAATGTACTATTATCAGGGGTTGGGGTGGGGGCTATGTTTAAATCTCACTGCAAAGACACTTATAAGCGTGGAGGTGTTGCGTCCCTACCTATAGCGAACTGGCTGAAGGCAGGATTTTCAATAGAGCAGGCGTGGCGCACAGTGAAATCGTGTCGCGGAGGCACTCAGTTATTGCGATGTGCTGTTTGCAGCAGGCGCACGAGTTCTGGGTCGCCCCAACGGCGCGCCAGTTGTAGCGCGGTCTCGCCGAGTGCGCTGCGTGCGGCTGGATCGGCGCCGTGTTGGAGAAGCAGCTGCACTGTCTCGCGATGCCCATTCTCAGCAGCGAGCATGAGCAGCGTGCGCCCGTTGCGGTCGCGCAGGTTCGGCGACACGCCCCGCGCTAACATCGCTTGCAGCACGCGGGTCCTGCCGTAAATCGCAGCGTAATGCACAGGTGAATTGCCAGGATGCTGATTCTCACGGTCGCCCGACCTGTCGCGAGCGTCAAGGCTTGCGCCTTTTTCGATAAGCAGCAGTGCGATATCGTCGTAGCCGCGAATAATCGCTACGCTCAGCGCGGTCAGCCCTGCGCGTGTGCGTGCATTCACGACCGCACCATCCGTCAACACGCATCGGACTTGCTCAATCTCGCCCGACTCGACGGCTTGAATCAGCTGCTCGTTCCGCTCTAATTGTGCGGCACAGAGCTGGCGAAACCACGGTGACGCCAGCACCACTGCCGTAAGTACCACTGGCAGCACGAAGAACGTTAGCACGAGCAGCTTCGATACAGCACTGCGTGCATCGGGCGTCTCAGGTGCGGAGCGCATTCGTCAACGCCTCCACAAACCGTGCGTTCTGCTCTGGCGTGCCCGTATTCACGCGCAGGAAGTTCGGCATCCCGAACGCTTCACCTGTGCGCACTAGAATTCCCTGCTCCAGTAGGCGCTGCTGCACCTGAGCGCACGAGTCGCCAATCTCTATCAGCAAAAAGTTTGCCTGCGAGGGCACAGAGCGCAGCCCCAGTTGCGCACACGCCTCACGGAGCAGATTCAGCCCCTCACGATTCAGCGCACGGGTACGCGCAACATGCGCTTGGTCGCGGAGGGCGGCAGCAGCGGCAACCTGCGCCAGCACATTCACATTAAAAGGCTCTCGCACGCGTTCCACGGGATCTAGCAGCTCTGGTCTTCCCACTGCGTAGCCGATGCGCACTCCTGCCAACCCGTAGGCTTTGGAGAAGGTACGCAAAACGACCACATGCTGTCCCGCCCGTACATAGTCCAGTCCGTTCGGATAGTCGGGATGGTCTGCGTACTCGTAGTACGCCTCATCTAAGATTACCAGCACATGGTCGGGCACACGCGCCAGAAACGGTTCCAGCTCATCGCGGTAAACGATTGTGCCTGTGGGATTGTTCGGATTAGCGATGTAGAGCAGTTTCGTGCGTTCTGTGATGGCGTCTGCCATCGCGCACAAGTCGTGTCGGAAGTCGGGCGTGAGTGGGACTTGCACTAAGGTCGCCTGGTTAAGATGCGCAGACGCCGCATAACGTACAAACGAAGGATGCGCCATGACAAGCGCGTCGCCAGGCGACAAGTACGCCACACCGAACAGGTGAATCAATTCGTCGGATCCGTTGCCGATGAGGAAATGGTCTGCTGGCATCTGATAGAACGCGCTTAGCGCATCGCGCAGTGCTGTACACGCGCCATCGGGATAGCGGTGGATAGTGTTCAGTGCGTTCACGATTGCCGCTATGGCACACGGCGACGCTCCCAGCGGGTTCTCGTTCGCCGAAAGCTTGATGAGCTCGCTTAGCCCCAGCTGCTGTATCCACTGTTCGGTCGCTTTGCCAGGCTGGTAAGGCTGCATTGAGTAGACATGCGTGCGAGCGCGTATCGGCATGTATTAATTCTACCCTATGCGGACAGGGTATTCCGTGTACGCCTGCGCATCCAGCAGGAACCCGTTTCTGAGGAGCGAAATTGGCAATTATGCGCAAGGCATGGGTGGTCGGCGTGCTGGGACTAACAGCGATTACGCACGCGCAGTCTCTTTCGGCGCAGGAGCGGCGCGAGGGGTTCCGATTGCTGTTCAACGGGCGCAATCTGGATGGGTGGAAGGTCTATGCGGGGGCGCGCTGGCGCGTGGAAAACGGCGTGCTTGTAGGCCCTGCCGACAGTGCGGGCTGGATCGGCACCACTGAAGAGTACGCAGACTTCGTGCTACGCGGAGAGTATTGGGTCGACAAGGGTCGCACGCACGAGGGCAATAGCGGAGTCTTCTTCCGCGCTCAGCGCACCGCCACGCCGTGGAATGACGGCTACGAAATGCAAATCAGCCTGCAAGACGCACGCAACCCTACGGGTAGCCTCTATAACCGTGTGCCCACCAACTTAGAGCGCATGCGCGAAATTGCCCCCGAACGCCAGTGGAACGCCTTCGAAATCCGCGCCTGCGGTTCACATATCCAAATCACCCTCAACGGCGAGCAAGTGCAGGATTGCGACCTACACGAGTTCAAGAAAGGCGTCATCGGTCTTCAACAGCACCACCCGGGGGTTATCGTCAAGTTTCGGAACTTGCGCATCAAGCGGCTGAAGGGGAGCGATGAGGGCTGGCGACCGCTGTTTGACGGCAAGGACTTGTCAGGCTGGTTCGCAACGGGCTTGGCACGTTGGCATGTGGAAAACGGCGTCATCGTCGGCGAGGCGGGGATGGGACACCTCTTCACAGAGGCGAGTTTCACCGATTTCGAGGTGCGGCTAATGGTACGCGTTCGTCCCTTCAAGGAAGATAGCCCAATGCGCCCGAATAACGGTGTCTACTTCCGCGCGCAACCGAACCCCGATAACCCAAATAACTGGCCCATAGGCTACGAAGCGCAGGTATTCAATCATCTGGGGAGCGATTACATTACAGGCTCGCTCTACAACCGCGTGCGGGCAAGCCGTCTGCTCACACGCGACGGTGACTGGTTCGCGATGCGCATCCGTGCCAAAGGCGACCATATCCAAATCTTCGTGAACGGACAGAAGGTGGTAGACGCGCGCAACAGCGACTTCCAGTCGGGACGAATCGCCCTCCAGTGCCACGATCCGTTCACGATTGTCGAGACGCGCGATATCTACTGGCGCCCGCTATGAAGAGCGTTGTGCAGAGGCTTTCCACACGACTTCCCTCTGCTCTACCAATCGCATGGGCAGATCTCGTATATGCAGCAGGTCTTGATACCCCCTAATAATCAGTTGCGCAACCAGAGTTCGCATTCAAGTGGCGGGTCAGCGTGGAGGGAGGCACCTGCAGTTGCGTGGCTGTCCAGATGCGGTCTTTGGCGAGCAGCGTGGCAAGGTGTGCTTTCACGGCTGGGGTGGCGCCGTGCGCTTTGCCATCGGCGAGTCCGTTGCTGGAGCTGCGTGTCTTTTATCGGTTATTAGGTTAATGCCGATGACCCGTAGGCGTGCGAGTTTTCAGACTATGCCCGTATTCACGCGGAAATGCGACGCGGGCAAAGCGGGCATAATCCCTATAGGCGCGGGGAAAACCCCACGCGGGAGGCGCTGCATAGGCGGCGGATAATTTGAACGACTCTCATCAGCACCGTCCAGCGCCACCGCCACACCCCCTGCGGCGCAGCGTTTCCGCAGGGGGATTTTTTAAAGTTAGCGAGAGGCGGGTGGGGAGGGACCCGCCTCTCCAGGGGTAGGGGAGGTGCGACCAAGTTGATCAGGAGGTTCAAAGGTCAACCTGTACCCTGTCGCCATAGATAATTATCGGCAAAAGGTCTGACAATCTTTAGGGGTTCAGCGCGACCACTGAGCGCGTGCTTTACCTTCAGGCGCGTCGGGATGGAGCAGTATTGCAATGCTGCCCTGCACGCGTAGGGGAAACCGCACCTGCTCCAACAGTTCCCTACCTATCCGTTGTGCCCTTATACGGGGTGAGGGCGTGACGGCAAATTTCTACCCAGAGGCACATATTGCACCCACTTCACCATCCCCCTCCCTCCATTCGGCAAGGGGATGGTGGACTCGCGTCGGTCTAAGTGCTGCCCCAGTGCGCCACGCAGGGCGCGACACCACACATTTTGCGGCGCGTCGGTCAGCACGACGATGAGGTAGTCCCGCGCCCGCGTGAGCGCGACATAGAGTTTGCGCAGCCCCTCCGCATCCTCACGCTTGTCTGCCTGCTCGCGCAGCACTTTCAGCGGCACAGGTTCGTAGGGCGTTGGCACATCGGGGCGCACCACCTGCAACGCGACGACGCCCTTCTCGGCGTCCACCTCCAGTCCGACCTCGCGCGGACGCTCGCGGTACGCCGTGTCCACCACGAACACGACGGGGAACTCCAGCCCCTTGGCGGCGTGGACGGTGTAGAAGCGCACGACATTCGCGCTCTCCTCGTAGGTGGGGGCGTTGCCCTCGCGCTGTTCGAGGCGGCTGGTGAGTTCGAGTTGCGCGGCAAACTCGCGCGGGGCTACCGTCGGCTGCTCCAGCGCCATCGCCAGCAGTTTGCGCACATTCGCGACGGCTTGCCTGCCCGCTTCGCCCTGCGCCAGCAGGCGCGACTCGTACTGACTGGCTTCCAGCGCGCGCGCCAGCAGCGCGCCAACGCTCCACTCGCCTACGCGCAGGCACAGCGGCTCGAACCACGCCAGAAACGCCTCCAGCCGCGCGCGGTCGGCGTCCTCCAGCGCAAGCTCTGCCTGCAGACACAGGCGCAGCGGCATCTCGGCTCGTTCGGCGTGCAGGGTCAGGCTCATCAGCGCGTCTGTGCTTAGCCCTGCGAACGGCGAACGCAGCACCGCCGCCAACGCGAGGTCGTCTTCGGGGTCGCTTAGGGCACGCAGCAGGTTCGTCAGGTCGCGCACCTCATACTGCGTCCAGTAGCCGCGCCCGCCGCCGACCACATAGTAGGGCACGCCCACCGCGCGGAACGCCTGCTCGAACGCGCTCACCTTCGTGAACTGGTGGAACAGCAGCGCGAAGTCGCCGTACTGCGCGGGACGCAGTTCGCCTGTTTCGGGGTCATGTACCGTTAGGCTTTCCGTGCAGACCCAGTGGTGGATTTGGCTGGCGACGAGGCGCGCCTCGGCAGCCGCGTCGCGCTGGGGCATGACCCACACCTGCACGCGCGGCTCCTCGTGTGCAGGCGCAGCGGGGCGCATCGGCTGCAGCACCAGAAACCGCGCGCCCCACCAGTGCCCGAAAACCTTCTCCACGAACGCGAGGATGTCGGGGTGCGAACGGAAGTTCGCCTGCAGGGGCACAAGGCGTCCGCCGTTGTCGCAGGCGCGCTGCTGCCAGCCCTCGAACACGCGCGGGTCGGCGTAGCGGAAGCCGTAAATCGACTGCTGCGCGTCGCCGACCACCATCAGGTTGCCCCCCGCCGACAGAATATCGATAATCTGCGCCTGCAAGCCGTCGATGTCTTGGGTTTCGTCGACCAGGGTGTAGCGGAACATGCGCTGGTAGCGTCGGCGCACGGTAGCGGAGTCGCGCAGCAGTTGCAGGGCGCGGATTTGCATATCGTCGAAGTCGAGTGCGCCGCGCGTCTGCTTGAGGGTTTCATACTCGCGCAGGTAGGCGACGGTCAGTTCCAGCAGGGCGCAGGCGATGTCGCGGGCGCGTTGCTCCAGCGCGGGGTCAAGATCGGCAAGCAGGCTTGCCAGCGTGCGCGCGGCTTCGGGGTGGCTCTGTTGCAGGTTTGCGACAAGGTCGCGTAAGTCGTCCAGCGTGGCGAGGTCTACAAGAGTGCTGCCCCCCTCCTGCAGGTTCCCCCCGCTTCGCGAGGGGAACCGCGCAGGTTCGGTTCCCCCTGCCTGCAGGGGGAACCTTAAGGAGGGGGTATCGAGGCTGATTAGTACATACCCCAGCGCCAACGCCTCCGCGCTGGGGTAGGCGCGTCGCCAGCGCTCGAGGTCGTCGGCGGTGTAGCCCTGATGCCGTGTGGCGTCCGCTACGCGCTGCACCAGCGCATACAACGCCTGCAACGGGTCGCCGCGCACGCTGTCCAAGTTCAAGTAGTCGGCGATGAGGTCAATCAGCGGGTCGGTCTCGAAGTCGCGCGGTTGGCGTAGCAGGCTCGCCAGCGCGCGGTGGAACGCCTCGCGCTTGAGGTGGTTCGCGGCGGGCGCGGGCAACACGCTCGGCTCAGGGTCTATGCCCGCTTCGAACGGGTTCTCCTGCAGGATACGGCGGCAGAGGGCATGCACCGTGTGGATGTACGCGCTTTCGATGCGGGTGCGGGCGTCGTGCAGCCCGCGCTGCTCCAACTTGCGGATGATGCGCGTCTTCATCTCGGCGGTGGCGGCGCGCGTGAAGGTAATCGTCAGGATGTGTTCGGGCGCAACGCCACGCTCGGCGACCAGATGCACGAACCGCTCGGTCAGCACGCCCGTCTTGCCCGACCCTGCGCCCGCGACGACCGCCAGTAGCCCGTCGCCGTGTTCAATCGCTGCCCGTTGCGAATCTGTCCAGCGCATCAGCTCCGCTTGAACTTGCGTTCAATCTCCTGCCATGTCAGGATAATCGTGATGGGTCGCCCGTGCGGGCACAGGTACGGGTTCTCGGTGCGGGCGAGGTCTTCGATGAGTTTGCGCATTTCGGGCATGCTCAGCGGGTCGCCCGCCTTGACCGCGAGTTTACAGGCAGTGGTGATCCAGATTTGCTCACGGGCGACGGGCAGCCGCTTGCTGACCGAGAGTTCCACCAGTTCGTCGACGATGTCGCGCAGGGTCTGCACGGGGTCGCCTTTCAGCGCGGCGGGCACGGCGCGAATGAGGTAGGCGTCTGCGCCGAACGGCTCCAGCTCGAAGCCGATTGCCTCCAGTTCGGGCAGTTTTTCGTGGAGTAGCAGCGCGTCGCGTCGGCTGAGTTGCAGCGTTTCGGGGGTCAGCAGGTGCTGTTTCGGGATGGGCAGCGCGCCGCGCTTGTAGCAGAGTTGCTCGTACAGCACGCGCTCGTGGGCAACATGCTGGTCAATTAGCACAAGCCCCTGCCGTGTGGACGCCACGATATAAGTGTTGCTCACTTGCCCCAAGATGTAGAGGTCATCCAGCAGGTGCGCGAAGGGCAGGTGCGTCGTCTGCAGGGGTTCCGTCTCCAGCAGCAGGGGCGTCTCGTCGGCAGGCGCGGGTGTCGGCGGAAGGGTGCGCGTCGCGCTCACGAACGGGTCTGCGCCCGCGGGCATCCCTGAAGGCGCGGGCGTTTCGCTCGCGTTGGCAGGCGTTTCTGGGCGCGCAGGCGTCCCAACAGGCTCTGCGGGCGCAAGCCCCGCACGCTGCATCAGGATCTGGTGAATCGTCTCGGCGTCGGGCGGGCGCGCGGGGGTGATTGCCTGCCCGCGCGATTCGCTGGGCGGCAGCGCGCTCGGAATCATCCCGTGCTGCAGCAGCGCGGCGCGTATCGCGTTCACCACCGCTTCGAAAACCGCCTGCTCGCGCTGGAAGCGCACCTCGATCTTCGCGGGATGCACATTCACATCCACTTGGCGCGGGTCGATGCCCACCAGCAGGATGCAGGCGGGGTAGCGTTTTTCGGGCGTGAGGGTTTTGTACGCCTCGTCCAGCGCGGCGGTCAGCGTCTTGTTGCGCACGGGGCGCAGGTTCACGAAAAAGTATTGGTGCTGGCGCGTCGGGCGCGTCTGGTGCGGCGGGGCAATCAGCCCCCACACGCGGATGCCGTCGCGCTCGTAGTCCACCTGCACCATGCCCTGCACGGTCTCGCGCCCCCAGATGGACGCCGCCGCCGTCAGCAGGTCGCCGTTGCCAGGCGTGAAGATGAGTTCCTGCCGCTCATGCACCAGCCGAAACGACACATCGGGGTACGCAAAAGCGTAGCGCGTCACGGTCTCGATGATGTGCCCCAGCTCGGTGGGCACGCTCTTGAGGAACTTCAGGCGGGCGGGCACATTGTAAAACAGGTCGCGCACGGCAACGGTTGTGCCAATCGGCGCGCCGACCTCCTCGACGGTTTTGACCTCGCCGCCTTCGACGACGATGTGCGTGCCTGTATCCTCCTCAAAGGCGCGGGTGAGGATGTCCATGCGGCTGACGCTGGCGATGCTGGGCAAGGCTTCGCCGCGAAAGCCCAGCGTCGCGATGCGCGTCAGGTCGGCGTCGGAGGCGATTTTGGAGGTGGCGTGCCGCTGCAGGGCGTTCAGGGCGTCTGTGCGGGTCATGCCGATGCCGTCGTCGCGCACGCGAATCAGCCGCCTGCCGCCCATCTCCGCTTCGATTTCGATGCGCATCGCGCCTGCGTCGAGCGCGTTTTCGATGAGTTCCTTCAGCGCGGCGGCGGGGCGTTCCACCACCTCGCCTGCAGCGATGCGGTTGACCAGTTGCTCGTCCAGCGTGCGTATCGGGCGGCGTTCAGGGCGCGTGCGCATAGACAAGAGTTTACCCTACATCAGAAGGCAACAACTCACAGTCAGCCGCGCACAACGCTACCCGATTGCGCTACGCACATAGCCTAATCTCCTATCTGGTGGTCGGCAAGGCGAGGTCGCGCTAAGCCCCCAGAGGTACACTGAACCCTATGCGCACGGACACCATCGCGGCGATAGCGACGCCCCCTGGCGAAGGCGGAATCGGCATCGTGCGAGTGAGCGGGTCGGCGGCGTTCCCGATTGCCGAGCGGCTGTTTCGACGGCGCGGGGGGAGCAAGCCCCTGCAGAGCCATCGCGCCTACTTCGGCATGATTGTCGACCCCGCTGCGGGCGAGACGCTCGATCGCGCGCTGCTTTTGCCGTTCCGCGCCCCGCGCAGCTACACGGGCGAAGATGTCGCCGAGTTCCACTGCCACGGCAGCCCGTACCTGTTGCGGCGCGTGCTGGAGCTGGTCTGGCGCGAGGGGGCGCGCCCTGCTGAGCCAGGCGAGTTCACGCTGCGCGCGTTCCTGAACGGCAAACTCGACTTGGCGCAGGCGGAGGCGGTCGCCGACCTAATCCGCGCCCGCTCGGAGGCGCAACTGCGCAGCGCGCTCGCCCTGCACGAGGGCAGACTCTCGCAGCAGGTACACGCGCTCGGCGACGAGCTGCTGCGCCTGCTGGCGACGGTAGAGGCGCACATCGACTTTTCGGAGGAGATTGGCGAGTTAGACCCCCACACGCTCATCCCTGACCTCCAAAGCCTGCTCCAGCGGCTGGACGCGCTGCTGGAGGGCGCGCGGGCAGGACGCCTCCTGCGTGAGGGGGCGCGAGTCGCCATCGTCGGGCGACCGAATGTCGGCAAGTCGTCGCTGCTGAACGCGCTGCTGGGCGAGGAACGCGCCATCACGACCGAGATTCCGGGCACTACACGCGACACGCTGGAAGAGAGCCTGATTGTCGGCGGCGTGCCCCTCGTGATTCTGGACACGGCGGGCTTGCGCGAGAGCGCAGATGTGGTCGAGCAAATCGGCATCGAGCGCGCCCGCCGCGCCGCCGAACGCGCCGACCTCATCCTGTTTGTGTACGACCTCGCCGCGCCCGACTGGGACGCCGACCGCGCCCTGCTGGAGAGCCTCCCACCCCACACGCCCAAACTGCTGGTGGGCAACAAGGTGGACGCCGCTCCCAAGCGACAGCAACACGCCCGAAGCGTCTTCCCGAACAGCGTTTTCATCTCTGCCCTCACAGGCACGGGGCTGGACGCGCTGCAGGAGGCAATCCTGACCGCGCTGGAGGTGCAGCGCGTCGGCGAGGAAACGCCCACACTGACCCACCAGCGGCATATACAGGCAGTGGCAGACGCCAAACGCACCCTTGAGCAGACGCGCGAAGCCCTGCGACAGGGCTACCCGCCCGACCTGATTGCCGTTGACCTGCGCGCCGCGTGGCTCGCGCTGGGCGCAATCACAGGCGAAACCGCCGACGAAACGCTCGTGCAGCGCATCTTCCGCGACTTCTGCATCGGAAAATAGCCCCGCGATGTGGAATAACCCCCCTGCGAGGCAGGTGATGAGGGTATGCGGGTGCTAATTGCGGAAGACAGCACGGTGGCGCGGAAACTGCTGGAGCGCAACCTCCAGCAGCTGGGCTATGAGGTCGTGGCGACCGAAGACGGCGCACAGGCATGGGCAGCTTACCAACAGGCGCCGACGCCCATCGTGATTACCGACTGGGAGATGCCACACATGAACGGCGTCGAACTCTGCCGCGCCATACGCCAGCACCCAACGGAACACTACACCTACTTGATGATGCTCACTGCGCGCGGGCAGAAAGAAGACAAACTGCAGGCGTTGGAGGCGGGCGCGGACGCCTTCTTGAGCAAGCCGCTGGACATTGCCGAACTGCAAGCCAACCTGCGTGTCGCCGAGCGCATCCTCAAAGCGGAAGCGGACCTCCAAGCGCAGAAACAACAACTGCAAGACCTCAACGAGGAACTGGTCTGCCAAAACGAACAGCTCCAACAATCCTACCGACTCGTGGAATACGCGAATCGCCGATTCAGTGAGCTATTTGAGAATGTGCCTATCGCGTGCTTCACAGTAGATATAGAGGGAAGTATTCGTGAATGGAACCTCGCCGCGCAACAACTCTACGGCTACACCAAAGAGGAGGTGCTCCACCAGCCGTTTTATACGCGGGTCTTTCGTGGGGCGTCTGCCTCGAAGATGCACGAGATACTCCAGCGCGTTATTCAAGGGAGTGTCATGGCGGGCATCGAGTCGGAAGACTACGACTCGGAAGGTAATCTGCACTATGTGCTGCGGAGCGTGTTTCCCATCCGCAACCCGAACCGCGAGGTGGTCGGGGCGATTGTGTCGGTGGTGGATGTGACCTATCGCGTCGAGTACGAAAACCAGCTCAAAGCGCTGAACCAGAAGCTGCAGAGCTTGGCGGTCACCGACGGTTTGACGGGGCTGCACAACCACCGCGCGTTCCAAGATCACCTGGAAGAGCAGTTCCAAACCGCTATGCGCAATAAGCAGCCGCTGGCGCTAATCCTGATGGATGTGGATCACTTCAAGCAATACAACGACACCTATGGGCATCAGGCAGGAGATGAGGTGCTGCGGCAAGTGGCGCAGATTCTCTCGGCGCATGTGCGTGAGGGCGATTTCGTGGCGCGGTACGGGGGCGAAGAGTTCGTGGTGGTACTGCCGAGCACAGATTTGGAGAGCGCAGTCGCTGTCGCCGAGCGGTTGCGCCGCGCCGTCGAGTCCGCGGAGTGGCAACTGCGCCCCGTCACGGGCAGCTTCGGCGTAGCAGCTATCCGTCCCGACATGGAGACGCGCCAAGAACTCATCGAAGCTGCCGACCAAGCGCTCTACCAAGCCAAAAAGAACGGACGCAACCGCGTGGAGGTTTGGAACTACCGCCTGCTGCTCAAAGCCGCATAGCAGGAATCCGCAGGCACAGGGGGAACTTTAAAGCGCAGCAAAGGGTCAGAGCCATGATGAATCGGGTGCGAGTGCAGACGCGCATTGAAGTCAAGACCGCGCCGCAAGCCAGCTTGGGCTTAAAAACGCTGGCACGGATGCTCACGCTCAACTCGGAAGAGTTGCTCAAACTCATCGAGCAGGAGTTGGAGGAGAACCCCGCGCTGGAGGCGACTGATGAAGAGCGGATACGGGTCATCGCGCCCCAGCCACCGACGCTCTCGCTGGATGCCGACTCCAGCGCGTTCAGCGAGGAGAGCGACTCGGACGATTGGCTCGAACTGCGCTTGGCGACGCCCCCGATGGATCTGAAAGCGCATGTGCTGGGACAGCTGCGCCTGATGGTCGCGCCGCGCCTAATCCCCATCGCCGAACATCTGGTCGAATCGCTGGACAGCTACGGCTACCTGCGCACGGATGTGGAAGAGGTCGCACTCTACTTGAATGCGCCGCTGGAGGATGTGGAGTATGTGCTGGAGCAGTTGCAGGCGTGCGACCCGCCTGGGGTGGGCGCGCGCGACCTGCGCGAGTGCCTCTTGCTCCAACTGCGCGCGATTCAAACCGCGCCCGACGACGCGGTGCTGGAGTGGACGCATAAGGTGCTTCATAAAGGCTGGGAGGAGTTCACCAGCGGGCGTTGGGGCGCGTTGGAGCGGAAGCTGAAACTCGACGCCGAAGCCATTGAAGCGGTCAAGCAGTTCATCCGCAACGAGCTGCGCCCGTACCCCGCGTGGGAGCTGGAGACGCCCGAACCACCACACGAGCAGCTCGCGCCGCAAGAGCCTGACATCATCGTGCGCGCCTCACAGAGCGGGCTGCGCATCGAGATTGGCGGGGCGCACTTCGACGCGCTGCGGCTTAGCCCCGCCTACTTGGAGCAAGCCATCCGCCTCCAGCGCGGTGAGCTGCGCTGCAGCGCGGACGAACGCGAGCATATCCAGCACTACTTGAACCGCGCCCGAATCTTTCTGCAGGCGCTGCAGCAACGCTACCAGACGCTCAAACGCATCATGGAGGTCATCGCGCAGCGGCAGTACGGGTTCCTGATGACCAGCGACGCGCGGTTTCTGCAGCCGATGACGCGCGTGGAGGTTGCCGAAGCGACGGGCTTCCATCGATCCACCGTCGGGCGCGCCGTGCGCAACAAGCGGCTCCAACTGCCCAGCGGCATGGTCGTGCCACTGGACATCTTTTTCGACGCCTCCTATCGCACGGCGATGCTCATTCAGCAGATTCTGAACGAACACGAGGGCGCGGGCAGGCGGCTCACCGACGCCGAAATCGCCGAGAAGCTGGCGGAGATGGGCATCGAGGTCGCGCGGCGCACCGTCGCCAAGTACCGCCAGCGGCACAACATCCTCTCGTCGCACTGGCGCGAGCGACAGCGGC
>Ga0308421_1000566_pt1 | contig 21633 bp, 33 predicted proteins | sample HotsprSampleMS60_FD_203673 | JGI IMG/M metagenome (GOLD analysis project Ga0308421, IMG submission 203673) | Hot spring phototrophic mat microbial communities from Mushroom Spring, Yellowstone National Park, Wyoming, United States - 20090730_MS60 ...
CGCTTCTTGTCCTAGAAGATAAAAATAAAAAACTAGAGGACAAGATGTTGCAATATGAGGATAATAGACAATTAATTAATATGCTATATTCAATAATTTATGATATTTTACAATCTCCCGAAATTATCATCTCACCTGAGAAGAGAAAGGAGATAGAAACTAGTATTCAGCGAGGATGGAAAAATGCCAAGACGGAAAATTAGACCAAATCTAGATGTAGATATTACCTGGGATGATGTAAGTAATAAGCCATCCCTAATTACAGGCTCGGGGGCAACTAATACTATTCCTAAATTTACGGGGACAAATACGATTGGGAATAGCGTGATTTATGAAAATAATGATAACGTTGGTATCGGGACAACAATACCGAGTGAAAAATTAAATATTGTTGGTAATATTCTGTTCCAAGCTTCAAGCACATCACTTGGTTTTATGGTTGGTGATAGAGCATCTGATGCGGGTAAACAACTATTCTTTCAGGGAGTCGAAGGTAGCTACTCGGTTTTTAGTGTAAGCACTAAAAATGCAACTGCTGTTAGCAGAAAAGCATCGCAAATTTCACTTTGGGCGGTTGATATAAACAGCAGTGATATTAATAATGAAGTTCAATTCGCTTTACAACGACCTGCCGATGTTGGTAGCGGGATTATATTTACCCAGGGATTTGGAACGGGAGTAAATAATGCAGGTGATATTTACATAGAGCCGAAATGGAACCAAAATATGGCATCTTTGGGCAAGTTCGTAGTCAAACAGAGCGGCAACGTTGGCATTGGGACGACGAGTCCGGAGGCAAAGTTAGCGATAATTGGCGGAGTAAATATAGGTGGTACTACCGACCCTGGATATGGCAATTTATACGTAGAGAATAATTGCTCCGCCGATAGTTTTACTGACCGAACCAAAGGATATAATGGAGATGCTTTATCTGAAATTAAGAGAATAAAAAATAAGGATGGTGAAATAGACCATGATACATTGCCAGAGTTTGTAAAGAAGGAAATAAAATTGACAAGTGTAGAGGAAGAAAGTGGTAGAGAAATTAAAGAAGTTACTGTTACACAAGGAAGGGATATTGGAGCCATGGTAACAATGTTAACAGTCGCGATACAACAAATTGCGGACAGGTTAGAGAAATTGGAGGCAAAAATCAAATGACAGATGGAATACCAGTTGAAATAAAAATACAAATTATTCAAGGATTGATTCAAGAAGTTGATATGGCTATCTTTCGAATGACCTGTGCTTATAATGCCAACAAAAAAGTTGGAACCTCCGCAGAGCAATTAAAAGTAATGCTAGATGAGCTTACAAGACTGGAGGGGCTGAAAATAGCCTATCAGGAACAATTGAAAGAGCTGGAGAATATATAAAAGATAGAGAAGAAAAATTCATACGAAATACTTTAACAATTTGACAGATGCAATAATCAGGATAATAAAGCAATCTATTTACCTGGGATGGTACAAATAAAACCATTGAAGCAGGATAAAATTAAGCTACAAATAATTTTTAAATAGAGGAGGTATAAAATGTCTGAATTTTTACTTTGGCTTGTCAGTGGGGGCTGTGTTATTACAGCCTCATGGGCTTTAGAGCAATTAGATTGGTTTCAAAATTTAACTCCCCAACAAAAGAGATATTTACAGTTTGGTTTAAGTGCTTTTCTAGGTCTGGGAGCTTTATTGGTTTCAAATTTTGTCCCTCAGGAAATTTTACAGACTTTAGAGCCATACTTTCAAGTTTTAGCTTCTGTGTTTGGGATGATTTTCTTAAATCAAGCTGCGCATAGTTTAGACCCCAATAGGAAAAAGACTTATGGTTAGAAAGTATATCAATCAATTTAAACGAGCTTTTAAGAGCTTATCTAAGGAGGAAATTAAAGCTCTTAAAGAAGAACATGAGGACTCTTTTATTAGGAGTGGAGCTTTAGCAGTAGGTTATGATGATGAGGGATTAGTTATCTTTACAGATAAAGACATCCCTTATCTAAATAGTTATAGCCTAAGCAAAGTTAAAGTTATTAAAGTAGATTCATTTAAAGCCTATAATAGGACGGCTAAAATTCGACCTTTACAGGGGAGTATTTCTATCGGGCATGAAAAAGTTACGGCGGGAACTCTTTCTCTAGTTGTACAGGAAAAAACTAGTGGTGAATTTTTACTTTTGTCAAATAATCACGTATTTGCTAATACAAATAAAGCTCAAATTGGAGATAGCATTTACCAACCTGGTAAATATGATGGGGGTACTGAGGTTGTGGGGACTTTGTATAAATTTATCAAGTTGGAAAATGGTGCAACAGTTGATGCAGCCCTGGCTAAACCAACCGCTAAATATTTGACAGGGATATGGAATTTACTTCCCACAGTAAATGGGTGGAAATACCCCTCAGTTGGGATGCTTGTAAAGAAATACGGACGTTCTACAGATGCTACATTTGGTTCTGTTACTGCTATCGGAGTTACAGTTAATGTTGATTATGATGGGACAACGTATACATTAAAGGATTGCTTTGTTTGTAAAATGGGGGGCGCCCCTGGAGATAGTGGCTCTCCAATTTTAGAACAGGGAAGTAATAAAGTAGTTGGCATTCTTTTTGCAGGTGGAGGGGGGTATATCGTAGGATGTAAAATCAGCAATATAATGAACCTTCTTAATATAGATATTCCATTTGATAGACGAGAGGTTATTTTAGATATTTCTAAGTGGAATGGACGGATTTTAGATGTAAATAAAATGAAGGAAAACAATGTCATTGGGGTCATTATCAAATGTACCCAAGGAGATTATACTAAGGACTCTAAATTTGAAGAGTTTTGGCAAATTTTAAAGGATGCTAAGATACCTGTTAGCTGCTATATTTTCGTTGACCCTAAAGTAAGTGCTGAGGCTCATTTTGAGTTTTTTAAGAAATCATTTGGCGATAAAGTTCCAGATTTTCCAGTTGCTTTAGATTGTGAATTTGATAACGGACAGTCCAAAGAAAAAATTACCTCCGTAATTCAGAAGCTGGCTCAACTGCTAGAGGAGTGGCTGAAGCAATATAATTTACACCCGCCTTTGATTTATACAAGAGGCTCGTGGTGGAATGCCTATGTTAATAGATGGTCTGGTTGGTCTAGATACGGGCTATGGGTAGCTAGATACGGAACTGATTTGCCCTGGTTCGGTGAGAAAGATTCTTATCGACCTTTAGATTGGACAAAGTGGGAGTTGTGGCAATTTTCCGCCGATGATAACTTTGAAGGTAAACTATACGGCTTAGAGAGCAACCATGTGGATAAAAATATTGCTACTGCCGAATTTAAACAAAAGTATCTATCTGGAACTCCCTCACCCCCGCCTTCAGAGCCTGAATATAAATATAGAGGAACTGTTCTGGTTGACAACTTGCGAATTAGGAAGGCTCCAAATATCGGCGCGCCTATTGTAGGATACCTGAGAAAAGGCGAAACTGTCGGGATTGAATCCATTGTTTTAGATGCTTCAGGCAATAAATGGGTAAAATTAGGTCTTGACAAATTTTCAGCTTTTGTGTATAATGGTAACAAGTATATAGAAGTACATGGATTAGGAGATGAACCGCCTAGCAAGAAAGGCAAGGTAGTTGTAAATGTTTTAAATGTAAGAGATAAGCCTGTGGGCGCTGTAGTAGGAAAACTTTATTACAAAGATATTATTAGCATTTTTGAAGAAGTAAAGGTAGGTTCTGATATATGGATAAAAATTGGAGAGAATAAATACTGTGCAATGCTATACAATGGTCAGAGATATGTTCAATATGTTTAGGAGGAATATGGAAGGTTTATTAATTTTCTTATTAACATTTTTAACAGGCATTGTAGTTTACAGTTTTTATTTAATTTCTAAACGACCGGAAATACCTTTAGATAGGGACTTGATTTCTTATCGGATTACTTATCTTAATCAAATCGGAGAGGAGAGACACAAAATTATCTTAGCGCGAAATTTCTTCGAAGCTATAAGCGATTTCGAGGCTAAATATCCAGAGTGTGAGGTAATTAACTGCCAGGACTTAAAATCACTTCTTACAAAATCTAAAGAATAGAAAGGAGAATAAAATGTTTAAAGCTGTGCTTGGAAATAAGGTTTTTACAATTACCTGGGTTCATGATGTAGAACATCGACAAACAATGTGCTTTATTGAATCTCCAAACGGACAAATCTATACAGGATTTGCAAGAGTACACCCCGAAGATAAATATGTCAAAGCTATCGGGCGGAAGGTTTCCTTGGCAAAAGCGCTTCAAAGTTTTACTTCTAATAAGAATATTAGAAAATTTTTTTGGGATGAGTATAAAAAGCGCTGCAAACTAAATTAGGGGTATTTCGATGAGATTTCCTGTTGAGCCAGTAATTGTTACTCAGGAATTTGGTGAGAATCCTGATAAATATCCGAAAACAGGGGGACATACAGGTATTGATTTTGCGGGCAAGCTGGGCGACTTTATTTATGCTGCCGAAGATGGTAAGGTCAAAAAGATGGGATTTGACCCCCAGGGTTATGGTAATTATTTAATCATAGATTGTGGTAATGGAATAGAAACTCTTTATGCTCATCTAATGAGTACTCCAGAAGTAAGCGGAAAGGTTAAGCGAGGTCAAATTATAGGCTATATGGGAAGTACTGGCTGGTCTAGCGGAGTGCATTTACATTTTGAGGTTAGATTAAACGGAAAACCTCAAAATCCTAGGTTCTTTTTTGATGCTATTGAAAAGTTACAAAAAGTTACTAAGAATAAACCGAGTATTAACTTAAGAATTAGTCCTGTTCTATCTCCTGAAACAGTTTATGCAACTTTATATGCCGATGATACTTTTGATGTACTGGAGGAAAATCAGGATTGGGTAAGAATCAAAATAGATAAGGAGCTTTGGGTTCATAAATCGGTTATAGAGAGAGTTAAATAAGAAGAATCAAAATTTCTTAGAAAGAATTAGAATTCGCTGGCATTGTTTTAAAATACGTCTATGGAGGAAAGGAGTAATATCATGAATGAGGTAAAACATCGTCCACCGTTTCCCTGGTTCGGAGGGAAATCAAGAGTAGCTGATATTGTTTGGGATAAATTAGGAGATGTTGATTTATATGTTGAACCATTTTTTGGCAGTGGTGCGGTCTTGTTTCTAAGACCTACTACGCCTAAATTAGAAACCGTAAATGATAAAGATAGCCTAATCGCTAATTTTTGGCGGGCTGTTAAACATGACCCTGAACAGGTAGCTTATTATGCTGATAATCCTGTAAATGAAGCCGACCTAACAGCAAGGCATATTTGGTTAGTTAAATATGGACTACCCAATATTCAAGAGAGAATTTTTGCTGACCCAGATTTCTATGATGCAAAAGTAGCTGGATGGTGGGTATGGGGAATCTGCTGTTGGATAGGTAGCGGTTGGTGTAGCGGGGATGGGAAATGGACTGAACATGAGGGGAAACTTGTTGATAAAAAAACTATTAACGAATTAGATGGGGTATATAAACAAAGACCTCATATATCTCAAAGTGAGGTAGGAGTTAATACCATAGTTAAGGGGGTATCTAAAAAAATACCTCATATATCTCGTGGAAAACTAGGAGTTAATGCTATAGCTGGGAAAGTTAATAAGCAAACACATCATCCTTTAATTGAGTATTTTAACACTTTAAGTGAGAGGTTGAGATTTGTTAGAGTTTGTTGTGGAGATTGGTCAAGGGTAGTTACTAAGGGCGCGCTAGATTATGGAAAATCTGTAGGAATATTCCTTGACCCCCCTTACAAGCAGGGTTTACGAGATGATGATTTATATAATGAGGATACAGATAATTTATCCGCCCAGGTCAGGAAGTGGTGTATAGAAAACGGTAACAATCCCAGGTATAGAATCGCCTTATGCGGATATGAGGGAGAGCATAATGAGCTAGAAGAATTCGGCTGGAAAAAAGTCGAGGGTAAGGCAGTTAGAGCTTATGGAAACAGTAAAAACAAAAACTCTCCCAATGCTGAAAACAGGTATAAGGAGAGAATCTGGTTTAATCCCAACTGTATCAATTTAGATAATCAGGAGGAATAAAGATGCCTTATAATATCCCCAAGAATCTAGGAGGGGATAGCCCCGAAAACACAAAGTGGATAGAGGAGTGCGTTAACTCTATTACGGGAATCAATAAACGCACTCGAAGACCCTATACCAAAGCAGAAAAGATAGCCATTTGTAAAACTATGTTGCGAGAGAAAAAATCGCGCGAGGATGCAGAACTCCTCATCAATGGGAGAATTAATCAACTAGTCCTCCGCGTAATGCGAAACGATAACCTGACCTTTAATCAAGCCCAGGCAAAAGTACTGGCTTTATGTAATAAGTATGAATTTGATTTTGATAGGGTATTAAGAGAGCTATGATTATCGAGTTGGAGAAAATAAACCAGTTGCCAAGGAATTATATTTACAGAGCCTTTGTCGGACTGCCTAAAATAGAATTTGAAATCGCCTATAAGTTTAAATATCTTTATTTTATCCCATATAAACTAATAAACCCGCCCTAAATAAATATTTTTACCCTTTTCATATCTATATTTATAGATTTTCCCTTTTATCCTAACCAAGCCTTTTTCCTCCTCAGGCTTGGTTTTCCATTTAATATTATTATTAATCCTCAAATTACATAGTCGATTATCTAATTTATCGCCGTTAATATGCTCAACCTTAAAACCTTTCGGCGGGTTAACTAAGAACCTATGTAAATAAGTAAGCCCCCCATGAAAATCATTCGTCGCCAGGTAGCCATTAATTAACCTCCACCTGTACTTCGTTAAGAGATACTTATACTCCTCGTCTATCTTCACTCTGTCAAAAATTTCGGCGGGAATCATAAATCCTCCATTAGTAAGTATATCGGGGAGGAGGATAGAATGGCTAAAGATGGATAGAGAGAGTTAAGGGGAGATTATCGAGAATTTACGGATTGAGAGCGGTGGAGGGAGGGGGAGTACACCAGCGCCAGCAATTCTGGTTGCAGGCAATTTTTTCCGGCACAAACTTTATTGCAGCATGTGGGGTTGCGGGGGCGAAGCTTGTATGCTATATTTTTTGCAGGTTGCAGGTGAAAAAAAAACTCCCCGCCGGCGCGTAGCGGGGAGAGTTTTGAGAGGGGGGTTAGAATTCGAATTTTGTTGATTTTGACGCCGGCTCAGGGCGAGCGACGATTTCGATGAATTCATTTATAGCTCGCAACCGGGCATCCTCAGGGGCGACTCGCAGGGCTTCCTGCGTGAGAACTCGCACGGATTTGCTAACGTAAATCCGGGGGGCGAGATCTCTCAGGTAGGCTAGGTATTTTGTCCAAATGTCTTTTTCAGGCATAACTCACACTCCTTTCTAGAGAACCTGTTATCGCTTTGGGAAGAAAAACCAGAATGCTACGAAGAGCATTATTAACAAACCAGCCATTAGTTGGACGTTTGGAGCGTCCATCTTCACGTCTCCTTTCTCTGTGAGGGATTTTTTTCGTCGCGCCATACTGTCAATATAGCACATTTTTTTGATTTTGTCAATATGTATTTTTTTTTCAATCTACGCCAACCACGCCACGACACGCCAACCACGCCACGACACGCCAACCACGCCACGACACGCCAACCACGCCACGACACGCCAACCACGCCACGACACGCCCCTCCCTCACACACACACAATTATAATGTAAGACATATTCACATAGAGGAGAGGGATTTTTAAATTTTTCCCCAGGCTTTCCAAAGAAAATTTCCGGCAGCGCCAAAAATTCTACCCTTAAAGCTTAAGGGACAGCTAACTCCCGGGACAGATTAGAAAATGGCAAGGAGAGCGAGCTAAAAATTTTCTCCGCAGGTTCTGAGGAATTTTCAATTTTTTTGAGGAGGACGAGGCGGAATTTTTCAAGGGGCGGTGAAAGTTGCCAAGGAAAAAACGTTAATAAAAGTTTCACAAAAAGTCAACTTAAAAATGGCAGTAGAATATGGCTAAAAATTTTTATTTATTCCTCACTCCCTCAAAAATTTAACGACTAGCGAACGGACTTGACAGTATACTAGCTTACTGGTATAATGCCACTAGCGCACTATCTAGCCAATCATGGCTTAGCTTCCCATACCTACCACCCCCTCCTCAAAAAGGAGGGGAAAGGAAAAAATATAAATGATAAAAATAAGGTACAAATTTAAAGACGATTTCGGGGAGGCTCCCAAAAGACCTCCCCTTGAAAAGAGATCCCTCCTCCAGTTTATACTGGAGGAAGGGAATGTATTCTCACCCAACCCTCCTTCTATCGAGAAAGGGGAGGGGTGTTTGTATTTAAAATTAGGGGGGCTAAGATTTAAAGCCTCCCTTATCTCCTTAAAAATTTGGGGAGGGATTATCTCTCCCCAGCAAAAATTAATCAGAACAACCCCCAGGGAACTGAAATCCTTGGGGGTTGATTGGGAGGAGTTGGAAAAGCTCCTACTTCCTCCCACAAATTCACCCCAGATTCCTTCCAAAAAGACGATAAAAATAAGCCTGGATTTTATCGCCTCCGAGGAGGAGGCTGAGGAAATCCTCTCCTTTATAAGGGAGAGGGGAAAGGTATTATTTTTAAAAGAAAGGAGCTAAAAAAAAAATGAAAAAAGTTAGTATAAGCAAAAAAGAAATAGAAGAATTTTTCATTGAAAAACTTTTCACTCTCGAGGTTAGAGGGCGGGACTTCGTCTTTAGGAGGGAGTTAGAGAGGTTATCCCGCTCCCTCCCATCATGGGAGGAGCAAGAAATACTCCTCAGAGAATTAACAGCCCTCGCCGAGGAGCGAGGGTTCAGAATAATTTGAATATCCTCATCCCTCACAAAACCAACAACCAGCACCCTCAACGAGTGCTGGTTATTTTTTGCCGGGGCTAATTATATATCCAGGATATAATTAGTCTCAGCAAAAAATGGAAATTATATTAGGATAAGGAGAGAAAAAAATGCTGCCAGAAGGGAAAACAAAAGTAAATGTCCCCCTTAAGGACGCGGAAATTGACTCAAGGGGGTTAGAGGAAATTGAGAGGACTCTAAGGGAGGCAGGATTTTACCTGGACTTTCCCTTTATAATCGCCAAAATCTCCCCCGATTGGGTGATAACGAGGGGGGAGATAGCGGGAACATTCCCCAAGAGGCTTGCAAAAATTTGCAAGCGTCAGTGGGGGGTTGTTCTAGACAGCAAAATTCTGGGCAAGGTTGGAAATATTGCCCAGAAGCATACCCTTTATAATCGGGAATATTTCATCGAGTTCTCCCGGGATTTTAACTGGACTCCTGGGGAATTCGGTGATGAGAATTCTTGCTTCTTTGGTGTATACAAATACCAAAGAACGAGAATTAAATTACTAGGGGGGTATGCAATGAAGGTTTTTGATGAATCTCAATCCCCCTTGGGCAGGGCTTGGGTTCTGCCCTATGATAAAAATGAAAGAAATTTCCTGGTGTTTAATTCCTACAACACCAGGAATTACAATTTAATTTTCTTCGCCAGGTTACTGGCGATTTATTTAGGGGGAATTTACGAAATGATAAACGGGGATATCCCCAATATTTATACAAATCACAATTATTTTTATTTTGTAACTATGGAAGGGGCAGAATTTTATTGGGAGAAATTGGAAAGGTATCTTTCAGATACCTTAATATTCTGCCCCACCTGCGAAAAATCCTACCCCGTATTAAATTTGAAAACATATACGAGGGACAGTAATCTTTACTGTCCCTCGTGTGATATACCAGTAGCAAAATAGAGGAGGCAAAAATGTTTTTTAATATTAAAAAATTAAGGGAAATTGCCCTAGAAAAGACTACTAACCTGGTGAATAACCAGGACTTCCTATATATTGATAAAGGGGGTAAAGTTTTAGCGGTAGCCCATGCGGATACCGTTTTCAAAGATAGTGAATTATTTTTCCTCTATGAGCCACGAAAAAACATCGTATTTTCCCCCGGTCTAGATGATAGATTGGGGGTGTATATTCTACTAGAAGTACTTAAAAATGTCGATATAGATATTCTAATAACTACGGGAGAGGAATCCATGAATTCCTCTGCGAAACTGTTCTTCCCCCCTAAAACCTACCACTGGGTGGTAGAATTTGACCGGGAGGATGATGATATAGCAACGTACCAATACCAGTGGGATGAAAAATTTCTAAGGAAATATTTCCCCGCTGTTAATTATGGCTCTTATTCCGATATTGTTGACCTGGAACACCTCGGGTGTTTAGGTCTAAATATCGGAATTGGGTATTACTATAAACATAGGATAAATTGTTACGCCCTCCTCTCTGAAACAGAAAGGGCGATAAAAAGATTCCTCAAATTTTTTGAGGAAAATAAAAATAGACGGTTTAAACATAAACCTTCCCCCCCTCCTCCACTCAAAAAGGTGAGTAAAAATAATTATAAGTACAGCAAATATTGGCTTTCTCCCTCTTTTTATGAGGAAAGTGGGGGAAAGAATTTCTGCCCATTTTGCGGAGCAGAGATAACGGAGGAGGAAGAATTAATTTATGAACAATACCGAATGTGCGCTTCTTGTGCATTCGGATAAAGGAGGAAAAAATGCTACTAGAAAATGGTGAAACAATTACCGCATTACGGGAATTAACCCCCACTCAAATTGAATTGGGGGTAGAAAAAATTTGTTACTCCTTTAGCTGTTTTGGCTTAAAGGAGGAAATGATTAGCCTCCTTATGGAGCGAGGAAATATTCGCCCCATGAAGGCGATAAAGAGGCTAATAGAAACAAGACTAAAAATAAAAATTTCAAATGAGAAGATGGGGGAGTTAAGTAAGATTTACGCTGAAAATCTTAGTCCCAACCTCCAGTTAACCCTCGAAATTACCGCCAAAATAGATTGGCGTGCGGGGGAATTCTCCGACCATAACTCCTGCTACTGGGGGCACAGAAAGATGGCAAAAGAAGTCCTCCTTGAAAATGGGGGGAGAGCAATCAAAATTTTTTCCCAACAGGGAAATTCCCGGTGCTGGGCATATCCCATAGGGGAATCCTCCTGGATTCTATTCAATATGTACTCCTCTAATCATCTACGATTAGAGGATGTAGCAAGGATTTTAACCCAGCATTATTATAAAAAGGGAATAAGGCTGGGCTTCACTGAGGTAAGATTCTCGGTAAAGGATGATGCCGAGAATCTCATGTTCATCAACAATAATTTTGGAATTTTAATTTCTAATGACCCAGAATTATTAGCTGAGAATGAGATAATAATAGACCCCACATTTTATTGTTCAGAATGTGGGGAAAAAATTGATTGGTCCTCGTACGGATATACTCAATACGAGGTATTTTGCGAGGAATGTAAAGAGTCCCCGTATTATTGCGAAAGATGTGGGACAAGATTACGGGAATCTGAAGTATACTGGGGGAATGATTACCCGTATTGCGAGGAATGCTTTAACGACCTTTTCACCTCCTGCGATAGATGCGGGGAGGTGGTGAGGCGGGATGAAGCTACCTATTTAGAGGAATATGACCGAATCCTCTGTAGTTATTGTTTAGAAAATTATTACACCCGGTGTGGTAAATGTGAAAGGTACATTAGAAATGAGGACATTCTTTACTTAGACGGAGAGGGGGATTATATATGTGAAGAATGTTATTTTAGATATACAGAAAAATGCTCCAAATGCGGGGCAAGGTTTTATGATGTAAATCTAGATTACAACAATATTTGTTGGTACTGTAGGAGGAAAGGTGATGAATAAGTTTATTAATCAGGAAAAAATAATAGCCCAACTGGGCTATTTACAAAAAGAAGTCGAGAGGGGCGAGAATTTTAACATTTTACTTAGGGCGCCCTCTGGATATGGTAAAACTACCCTTGCCCTTTCATTCCTTGAGGGTAAGGATTATATAATGTATCCACCAGGGGAGATGAACTTTTTTACAAATAAAAGGTTTCATTTCTTCGATGAAGCCCATACCCTCAAAAATTTCGAATTCCTTTATTATTTTATGGATTCGAGGAAATATACAATCATCCTCGCCACGAATTTATCGGGTTCCTTACCCGAACCCGTTATAAATAGGTGTATAAATTTAATTTTTGAGGATTATTCTCCTTATCATATAGAGGAAATTTTAAAATCATCTTTAGAAGTAAACTTAAAAAATGAATTAATTAATTTCCTCAGTTATAAATGTAGGAATAATCCTCGCATAGCAAAAATGATAGCTAAAAGGCTATCAATTATTTGCAACTATGAGAGGGTTCCTCAAACAATAAGGGAACTAGAAAGATATTTAAACAAAATAGGAATTTACAAATACGGGTTAAATGAACTAGATTTAAAGTATTTGGAATTCTTACAGGAAGTAAAAGTATCCTCTTTGGAAAGACTCCAGAGAGGAACGGGATTGGATAAAAATACAATCATTAATGAAATTGAGCCCTACCTCGTGAAAAAGGATTTTATTAGAATTTCGTCAAGAGGTAGGGAATTTACAGGGAAAATATTAATATAAAAGAAGGAGTTAAAAATGAACAGGAAAGATATAAAAACTTTAAAAGATTATTGTTTAGCTCCCACAAGGGAGATACTTAACAACGAAATGTATTTATTTATCGATAATAATTCGTCAGTTTTGGGCGTAGCCCATGCTGACGTTTATTTTTTGCAAAAGGAATGGTATTTTGCTTATAACAATACGCTAAATCTAGCTTTTTCCCCCAATCTTGACGATAGATTAGGGGTTTTTCTGTTATTAGAATATCTACCTAGGTTTGCAAAAATAGATGTTCTAATAACAAACAACGAAGAGATTGAATTATCTACCGGAAAATTCTTCTATCCAGAAAAGGAGTATAACTGGATAGTGGAATTTGACAAAAGTGGGTACGGAGTTGCCATCTACAATTACAAATGGGATAAAAAATATTTATATAAATATTTTGACCCCATTGTAGAGGGCAATTATTCCGACATTTGTTCCATGTATCACCTAAAAACCATGGCATTTAATATCGGAATAAATTACTACGACGCACACCAAATTAATTGTTACGCTTCCCTTGATGCGACACGAGAAAGCGTCGAAAAGTTCCTTTATTTTTATGAGGAAAACAAGAACAAAAAGTTCTTATTTCAACTTGAAAAGGAAATAGAAGAAAATCCAGAAGATGATGAAGAATATTAATATAAAAGGAGGATTAAAATGAATAATAAATGCGTTGTATGTAAAGAAAAAGAGGGGGATACTTTAATTCCTTATAAAGGAAAATTGCAATGGGTTTGTAAATCCTGCAGGGAATTACTTTTTCTCTGCAACAAATGTGGAAATTATGAGGATGAAGATAATGTATGTACATATAATTATGCTTTAAAAATTTATTATTGCAGGAAATGCATGAAAAACGCCCGCAGTTGTAAAAATTGCGGGGTGTTTTTCTTTGACTACAAGTTTAAAGACACAAGGGGGTATTGCCTCACTTGTTTCAATGAATATTATGAAATATGCTCTGTATGTGGTGATGTAATAAGAAAATACAGAGCAGTATATTTTCCCGACCAGGTTATGTGTAAATATTGTGTAACAAGAAATGTAGTATAAAAAAAATCAAAATTAAAATTTAGCCCCGCTCTAAGCGGGGCTTTTTTATTTAAGGGAAGATATATTCTAGACCAAATCTTCTACCAGTGAAACGATTCAAAGCCAATCTAGTTTTATTTTCACCACCCTAATTTTTGAGGGTGGTAAAAAATTTAATTCCAAAAGTAAAATTTTACTAGAAATGGCGCTTAAACTTTCTAGAATTTTTCCAAGCGATTTTTTACCGGCAAAAATACCTTCTCTTCAATTTCAATTCTAACATGACGGCAATTATTTTACACATTATTCTCTTCCACTTTCGCTACCCATTCAAAAATTAAATTTAAAGCATTAAAAAGCCAGGATTTTTCCTAGCTTTTATATCCACAATTTACATCTAGCATTCCTCGTATCTAAAGTCCTAAATAATTTTGTCATAATCCACAAACCCCGTTCTGACACTCTACTTCTTCATAAACCGCTTGATGTTTAATTGCGTCCCTATAAGATATTCTTGTCAAGGGCTGCCCTCCTCTAGCACCGTCTGGATAGACAGTTATACCCCTTAGATGTCTTAAAAATGGCAAAAGTATTTTCCCAAATTTTTCGTAATCATTATTAAATTCACTTCCCCAGGCAGGCAAATTTATGGTACTTGAAATTGCGTTATCAACATATTTCTGAACAAACGCCTGGAATTCAATTCTTCTTTTTACATCCTGCGCCAGAGAAAATGAGTCCTCAATATCATCTGGATTTATCCCCAGAAGGTTAACTAACCTCTCCGCTACAGGGTCAATAACTACCATCTCCTTCCAGCCAGAGGGTGTTAAATACCTCCTTAAGTAGGCTACACCAAAAATCGGCTCAATGCCGGAAGTCGTCTCACCTATGATAGAAATCGAACCAGTCGGGGCAATAGCTCTCTTCTTTATCGGGACATTAATACTAAACTTATTTGCCCATTTTTCAGCAAATTCATCTGATTTCTCCTGCCAAATTCTTAACCATTCTCCTAATTCAAGGTTGGCTTCATATTGATAGCCCCTCAAAATTAACCACTCATGAATGCCCATTAATCCTAAACCAGTTCGCCTATTCCTCTCCCTAACATCTTTTACTAAGGGATAGGGAACGTCAGAATATTCTGTCCCGCATAATAAAAATATCATAGCCAGTTCAGTAACCCACTCCAATTCATCCGTATTACTAATATTCGCTAGATTAATACTTCCCAAACAGCAAACATCGCAATCATCTTCGGAGACAATCTCCGTACAAGCATTCCGTAAAGACTCATTGGGATTGTCGTAATTAATGCTAAAACCAGGCTCGCCTGTTTTACACATTCTTTTTACAGTATCCCAATAGACTTTTTGAGCCTTCTCATTGCCCTTCTCAAACGCCTCAAAAAAATCCTTATCTAAAATAACTGAAATATTGGTCATATCCATTGTGGCAGGAAAATTAAAATCTTTTTCCTTTAGCTTTCTAATTTCTGGCTGCCAGTTTTTCATCTTAATAAAGTCAAAAATATCGTCATGTTTCCAGCTTAACCCACCCCAAATTGCTGACCTTCGCTTTCCTCCGCACATCACTCCCCTGCCGATTTCATTGATTACATTCATCAAGGGAAGAGGACCCGAAGCAGTTCCTCCGGAGCTTTTAAGAGCAGAACCGTAAGGTCTAATCTGTGAATAATCTACACCAACCCCGCCCCCAGACATCAGCATTAAAGAGGCTTTTTTCATCAATTCTCCCCAGCCTTCTCTTGAATCTTCAGCCCGAAGGAGAAAACAGTTATTTACCTGGTGAAACTTTCTTCCCGCCTGGGCTAAAAACCTCCCACCAGGTATAAACTTCTTCCGTACAATAATTTCATAAATAGCGTCCTTTATAGATTGCTGGACATTAAAAACATTTAAAACATTATCAACAACCCTTTGAGCAACCTCTTCCCAAGTCTCTTTCATACCATTACCTTTATCCCAAGCATAACGCAAGTTGAGAATTTCTTGTGATAAGGACATAAAAATACCTCCTTAAAATTGTGTTAAAATGGCGATTTTAGTTAACCAAAATTATTAAAAAACTGTTTGTGTCAGAATTATCGAATACCAGTTAAGACATTAAAATTTTTCAATAGTATGACTACTCCTTACTAATCTTTTTATTAACTTCGGCAGCCTCTAAAGCAAGGATAGCCTCATAAACCTCCCTTTCCGTATCAAAAGCTAACCCTGTTACATACCCTACAATTGTTTCGAAGTCTAATGAATATTTGGCGATTTGCCAAAGTTTCTCTTCTCCTATATAAACTGGTAAATAAATAATTCTTTCTTCCATATTTTCTACTCCTTTCTATCTAAAGAATTTAATCTCTCATTTGCAATCTCACAATATTTAGGACTTATATCTATTCCGATAAAATTTCTACCCAACTTTTTTGCAGCAACGGCTGTAGTACCGCTTCCTACAAAAGGGTCAAGAACTAAATCTCCTACAAAAGTTGATAGTTTTATTATCCTGGCAGGAATTTCTTCAGGAAACGGCGCTGGGTGTTTAGCTCTTAAAGCATTCTCTGGTCGTACCTCCCAGACTTGCATACCATATACCTTAAACTCCTCACTGGTTAGGCTAGATAATCTTCTCATTTCATCAGTAACATCAGTTCTTTTGCCTTTCTTTTTAAACCATAAAATAAATTCACACTCCCCAACAATAGGAATAGAACCTGGCGAACCAAATCTTCCATAACTACCCAATAATCTAGAAGCTCCTCCGCTAGCGTGCTTTCCTCTAATCTTCCTCCAAAGCACTAAATCCTTATAATCATAAACCTTTGACAACTCAACAGTCAAAAAGGCGTGAGTAGGAAGCGTAATATTACGCTTATATTCCGACTTCAAACTAGTATGGACATCATCAACATTAATCCACAAATGACCGCCAGGTTTCAAAACCCTTTCAGACTCTATAAAAATATTGATTAGAGAATTCAAATATTTTTCATATCCAGATTGAGTTTTATAAGTATCCTCATACTCTTTTCCAGCATAGTAAGGTGGTGATGTAACTATACAATCAATAAAACTATCTGGAAAAGTTTTTAATACTTCTAGAGAGTCGCCACAAATTATTGTATTGTACTCCATCACCGTAAATCCACCTAAAAAATTCATTTTACCTAAAACTTCCTTTCTATCGATTAATTCCTCCATCATTATTTCTATCTGTCTCGGAGAGGAATAAAACCAATTCAATTGTATCACTAATCTGCGGTAAAAGAATTAGCTGGGCAATTGCATCACCCTCCTTGATATAAATTTTTTTATTCAGCACATTGAATATTCTAACTTTTATCTCGCCTCTATAATTATTATCTACAATCCCAGCTCCGACTAGATATTCTTTAGAGCTTTTGTTTGTAATCCAGCCAAAAAACCCACTTGGCAATTCAATAGCAATGCCTGTGGGAATAATCGCGGTTGTGTGAGGCTCAATGACTACATCAACAGTAGAATATAAGTCAAACCCCACATCACCCGCATATTTTTTAGTTGGTAGTTTAGATTCTTCAGTAAGTTTGCAGACCTTCATTTTCTTTCTCCATATTTTATAACGTCATGAACTAAAATTAAAATTAATGCAAAGGTAGCTGTGGCTGAAAAGGCAAAAAATATTTGTAATATCCCACTTTCAAAAACAGCACCGACGGTGAAAAGAATAAAAAATATAGCAAACATTGAGACAATTTTTAAACATTCACCAATTGTTAGAGGTGTATAATCGTCATCCATCTCGCTAATCCTTTCCTAATAAAATAGCTTCTAAAGAGGTTATTCTCATAAATAGCTCCAGCCCCGGTTGCACTATTGCAATGGGGATAGGGGGAGGGTTACACATTATTCATCAGCGATAAAGTAACGTGCATCTCGGTTGTGATAAACGCTGCATCCCTCCCAGACGGAGAAGGGTACATCGTTTATGCTAATGTCGACAGATTTAGCAATGGCAATACAATTGTCATCATTGATTTTGAATCCTTTTACCTTCCACCCGTGAAGCCCGATTACGGGGTTATCTGGATGGGCGGGATACATCCCCTGAATTACCACAATTACATCCCCCCTTTGGAGGGGGACTAATGCCTGATTATTATTGCATACAAACTCACTCTCGACAATAAAGCTTGCTGGAGCAAGTTTTTTATCCCGCAAGACAAACTGGGCTGAAAACTGGCGAGCGGTTGCCCCACCTCCAACCCAAATAGCAGGGAACCCTTTTGAAGTTTTTTCAATAAGTATATATAGTATATCGTTCATTTTTATTCTCCTTCTATTGTAAAAGGTCGTAAGCTTACGTACCATCCCACACCACGAATGACTCCTCCACATTTAGTGTGGGCATTTTCTAGAGTACCGCTGAAGAAATGCCAATAACCGTCATCGATAGCGCTAATATTCCCATCAGTATCTTGTTTTGTCCATAAAGTCATGTATCCACAATCCTCATCGATTGCGAATTTGATGGGGGAGCTAAGCTCTCGTGCCATTCTTTCCGTGAATTTGGGGATGTGATAAATTTTATAGAACACATCCCACTCGCGTAAAACTGCTAATGCTACCTCCCCCTCGCAGTTTAGTTCGGGGAACTTCTGGCAATTAATTAACGCACGCACGGCACACCATGTATGCGGATATAGTGATAATATCACTTTGTTTGCGTCTTTTAGAGGCAGGCACAACATACCATCATCCAGGAGGGCTGCATCTATTGCCCTTTTCATGGCATACGCATAATATCCCCCTCTGTCTTTAGCGTACCGACGGCAGGAGCCAATACCAGACCAGGAACCGACAATGCCTATTGCCGACCCCTCATCTACTAACTCCTGGGCAAGAAACCGAAGCACGCCCTCCTCCTCATCACTCACTGCTAGAGTATAAAGGAGAGCTGCGGTTGCTTTTATTTTTCTTACTGCTCGATTAAAATCTCGTGCAGTGAGTGGTAATGCGGGATTTACCCGTAACATATGATTAAATGCCCAGTAAGCATATTGTTCTAGTTCCATTTTATCCTCCTTTCCCCGTTCGAGTTATTATCAATATGGTACACTTATTCCATCCATGAAATCTGGCATACCCTCGAAGTAAAGTTTAACAGTTGCGTATCGAGGGTCATTACTACAAATAACACCAATAGCCCCGATTTTACCAGCTAGTTCTTTTATGCGATTTTCAATGCGTTCCTGCTTTTTTAGCAAGCGTTCTATATTATTTTCCTCCATGCAAAGACGTTCGTTTACAGTATGCAATCTCCTGGTTAGGCTAATTAACTCAGTCAATTCTTCAGGGGTTGCAGTAGTATATTTTGCAATTTCCAGTGTAAATGATACAACATTAGCGATGTCCATTTTATTCTCCTTTCTAATCAACTTCCTCTATTCGTTTTTTAGCAATTTCAAAAGTTTCCTTGTCTAACTCAATTCCTATAAAATTTCTCTCTAGTTTCTTGCGAGCTACTCCAACAGTCCCTGTACCCATAAAAGGGTCTAAAACGGTATCACCTGGACTTGTAACTTGTAAGCAGTAGGAAGCCCAGGATAAACTCTGCTGCCAACCATGTAAAGTTTTCTCTCTATCAGAAAAAACCATATCTTTCATAAAACTTTTACGTTGAAAAGAACCTTTTACCCACCAACCCATGGGCTTCCACATCACCTCGATTCCCATGCTTAGCCTGGCGTGATTATATTTCTCCTGATTTATACAGATAATCCAACGCCATTTCAAAACCTTACTTGTTTCTTCAATAATTTTAGGCATGGTATGTTGAGGAATTATTGCAAAATAACTACCTCCTTTCTGTAAAATCCGATAAATATGAGGCAAAATATCTATATAAAGATTGAGATACTGTTTAGCATAAGGCGGGTCGAGTACAACTACCTTTATACTTTCACTTGGAATTTTATCAAAAATATTAAAACAATCATCATTATATAAAGTAATGTTACCAGTCATTTCCTTTTTAGTTAACCTCTTCCGCTGTATAATTATCGCATACGTAATTTACAGCCACTCCGTTATTATCTAAAAAATTTTCTAGAGCATTCCAATAATCATTATCATTTAGGTCATATTCTGGAGGAGTTTGACCTCCTAATCCACAATATAAATTATCAAAACTACTCTCTATTGAGCGAAGATACTTGCATGTATAACAAGTATTTACCCGACGAAAATTTTTACGCATTTTATATTCTCCTTTCTAATCGACCCACTATGATTCATAATAATCACAGATGTAATCAGGCTCTATTCCATATAATTTCAAAAATTTTTGAAGCGCTTTTCTAGAGGCTTCCCCATCATTGGGATTAAATTTAGGGGGCTTTTCTCCATAGAAACCACAATAAAAATAATCATTAAAAACGCTGCGAAAATGTTTGCAAGTTTCGCAGCAATCTGCTTTCCGCAAATTTTTCATTTAATATTCACATTACCTTATTTGCAATCCAAATGAAAATACAAATTTATAAATTTTGATATGTAAAATATCTAAAATACCTGACATATAACTAAAAATTTCGATTGAAAGTAAGCTGGGAGTTTCACCCCAAAAATACCCAGCCTCCAAATAAAACCTAGTTCCAATATTTCTCATCCCTTTGCTCCTTCCAATACTTTTTCTTTTTCGTTTGGACTTTTTGAACTTGCATGTCGGTAACTTTCAAAAAACAGTCCAAACAAATATTTTGATACTTATCAAATAAATAATCTGGTCGTTTCTTACGACAAATAGGACAACGTTTCATGGCTTCAATCCTTTCTATTTTGTTTGTACTTATATTATAGCCTAGAGCTTGGAAAATGTCAAGAAGTCATAGGTTAAGGCTTCTTAACAATCTGATAGGCTTTTCGACTCTTTGAATTAACAATCTTTAACAAGTCGGCTTTGCTACCGCCATCTCTAAAGTAATCAACTGGGTCATAACCCTTCTTTTCAAAATCCTCGAAGCAGTAGATATAACAACGCTCAACGCCAAGCCGTCTAGCAGTAGCTAGTGCCATATTCATCCCACCGCTATCGTTATCAAATAAAATAAAAATCTTTTTTACATTAACAAATAAAAAATAATATCGAGGTCTAATAATACCAAATGAACTAATCGCAGGTAGCCCGACTTGAATTAAGTTCAAAGCGTCTATTGAGCCTTCTGTAATAAAGACGGTATTCACAAAATTAAGAATATCCACATTAAAAATAACTTGACCTACATTCGCATAGTATTGCTTAATTTGCTTAGATGGAGTATCTCGTCTAAGTTCAATATTAAGTAGCTTATCGCTCTTATAGTACGGTATTGAATACCAACCATTGTAATATCCTAACATAAATCTATCAATGGTAGCATCAGTTAAATTTCGGCGATAGAAATAATCTCGATTATTTTTTCCAGCTTCATAAAAAAATTTGACTAAATTCCCATCTTGTTCCTGCTCTTGCTCATCAGAAGCTTCAGAAATCGTTTGCAAGTAATTTAAATAACCATTCTCTCTTAAAAAATTATTAGCTTGCTCCTTAGAAAAACCTCTTACAAAGATAAGATATTCAGCTACCCCACCAGATAAACCAACGGAATTCCAATAAAACTTTTCATGTTGTTTATCAACTACAAGCGAATCATGTTTCCGAGCCTTTAACCATCGCTCAGTTTCATTCTTAATACCAAAATCCTCTTGCACCAATTTAGCTAAAACGCTCATAGATGTTCAACAATCTTATTTGTTTCAGCATTAAAAATGGCGAATAATGTGCCTATAGGCCCCTCTCGATGTTTGCGGATAATAAACTCCATCAAATCTTTTTGGTCAGTGTTTGGATTATACATTGCATCCCTATAGAGCATAAGAACAACATTAGCATCTTGCTCTAGCCCGCCACTCTCTCTTAAATCGGATAATATAGGTCTTTTATCACCTCTTAGTTCAACTAGCCTATTTAATTGAGAATACGCAATTACAG
>Ga0308421_1000567_pt1 | contig 21622 bp, 18 predicted proteins | sample HotsprSampleMS60_FD_203673 | JGI IMG/M metagenome (GOLD analysis project Ga0308421, IMG submission 203673) | Hot spring phototrophic mat microbial communities from Mushroom Spring, Yellowstone National Park, Wyoming, United States - 20090730_MS60 ...
GGGTGGTGGTAAATCCTACCATGCCCCTCTGCGAAGGAGAAAAGGGATGGGGTGGATAGCATTGCAGGCATTGTTTTTCCATACGGTTTTGTTAAAAACACAGCCAACCCTTTTCTTGTTTCTTTTGTTTTTTGTTTTTGTGTTATTGCTTTGTGCTGCCGTAAAAACAGCACAACCCTCTGTTGCTGACGTAAACGCCCTTTTGTTCATTTATGCCGTATTGGCTGTGTTATTTTCGCCTTTTACTGCAGACGTGGTGTTGGTTGCCTTCTTTGCAATATTTTTGATGATGACACCGACACACATTGCCGACCGTGCCGACCCTACCGACAGAAAGGGGGAATAACAGTGGAAGGACGCTTAATTTTAAAAAGAAACGGCTATACTGTTGAGGTTGGAGATGATTTTGTGAAAATAGAGGAAAGAAACAGGGGTTTCAGTCTAGTGCCCAGTAGAACGGTTGCAACGTTTTGGAAACCCGCCAAAGGAGTGAAACGAGAAATCCTTGAAAAGACTTCGTTTGATGGTGCAGGAGAGGCTTTTACCATTCAAAGGGGCGGATGGAAGCTATGTCTTTACCGATGGAACACTCCTCTTTTCTTTGCTGTGGAACTGTTTTACAATGCTTTATTTATTGCGTCTTTGGTTTGGGAAAACGATGTGTGTTTTGCATTTCACATAGAAGGCAACATAGAACAGTTTTCGGTTTTCGTGGAAGAGTTTTTCACGGAACCTTTTGAATAAACTTTCCGTCTAAATAAGCGAAAACGAACCAAGAGGAGATAAACCAAAATGAAAGGCTACTTGACTTTACACAAAGACGGTTGCCTTATTGTGGTAGGTGATAGCACCGTAAGGGTGGAAAACTCCTTAAGCGGGTGCATCATTACGCCAAGCAGGGGCTTAGCCAACATTTGGTGTCCTGTGGAAGGCAACCGTTTGAGGTTTGAGGTTTTGCGGTTTGAACCTGCACCATCCAAAGGTAAGGCAGAGGCTTTTGCTATCAAAAGAGACGGGTGGACGCTTCAGCTTTACCTCTGGAGAGAAGAGGGTTCCTACGTATTGGAACTCTGGATAAACGACTTAAAAGACACCTGCGTAGCTGCACTGGAGTGGTGGTTTAACGAAGACGGTGTAACGGCTTACGTAGAAGGCGAAACAAAGGAGTTTATCCGTTTTGCCGAAGTCGTTATCAAAGAAACCAAAAACACAGAACACCAAAACAACCAAAAGGGGGTAACAAACAATGAAAACCACAATCCTTGAAGCGCATGGTGAAGTAGGCGACTTCATTTTCTGGTTCAATCTGCTTTGCCAAAGGGTTTACAGCGGTGGTGTTCTACGTTTGAGAAGCGAAGCAGAAACGGAACCAGAGGGGACTATCGGAAAGTATGCCTACGTTGAAGACGGCAGCTGGGTGGAAATACCTGCGCTGTCGGTAGATTACCGTAACGGTTTTTTGCCGTTTGGTAGCTACATATTTACCGTCGAAGGACACGGCTTTTCTGCGACGGGATACGATTTTTACCTATACAGAGGTATCAGCTACTTTGAAGCCAAACAACCGAAGCAGGAAGGCACTTTTCGGGTAAAGAACGACGCCAAGTTTTTGGCAGGGAAGGTGGTGCAGGCTTGGCGGAAACTTGGCGGAACAGCGAAGCTGGAAAAGGATTTTAATGCGTTAGTCTGCGTCGGGAAAAACGACGTTTGGGTATCTCTTTTTGCCTAACCGCACCGCGTCCAACCGAAGGCACAGGGAAGACAAAATCCCTGTGCTTTTTTTTGATTTTTTTCAAAATCTTCTAAAACCGCGAAACTTTTTCGGGTGTTCCTGCGTCTATATATATGGAAACCAAAAACAGGAAAGGAGAACCGAACAATGGAAAAAGTCACCTCTTTTAACATCGTCGGCATTGACCCAACACGATTTTGGACAGACGGTTACGGTTACTGGAAAGAAGACGGGACGGTATACAAAGACAGCATTCTCGTAACGCTAACCAAAGAAGACGCCTACTGGGTAGCGGTTTCCTGTGGACAGATATGTTTTCTCCACGTCGACATGGAAGGCGACCCGAACGGCTATCTGCTGGTGCTAAGCGAAAACGAGTTAGGCAACCTCTTTGAAGAGGGAAAGATAACAGGTTATACTGTTATCACAAACAAAAAGACTAACGGTATCCCGAAAACCTTTAGCGTCGTAAGCAGAGAAGAAGCTGAAGCGTTAGGTGTTTCTGGGGATAAACTGCAACCTGTTCGCTACGAGTTTGTCTACACCAAGCAGTAAGAAGAAACCAACCAATCAATCAAAGGAAGGAGTGACAAAAATGACCATCACCGAAGTGTTAAGCTGTGGTGCGTTTCCACCTCAGTATGCGTATCCGTTTCTCAAGAAGATACGCTACTGCACTCCATGCGAAGCAATTACTAAAGAAGGCATCTGTCCTATCGGTGCATACTTGGTTCCCTTCGTTAACCGATTAGGACAGGTGGTAGCGTGGATACCCTTCACAACCGAACCGAATACGCAGGGTGTGGTGTTTGTGCGTCTGTTTTATCCTGCAGACCCGTTACGGGTGTATCGTGTAAATCCAGACGGAAGTCTTGTAACCGTCTGGACGTCACCAAACGAAGACTACTAGGAGAAGAAAGGAGAAGAAAAATGTTACGCCTTATTGTCAGTGCGATACCCTCTTTCTGTCTCATTCTTCTGGGTGAAGAAGAAACAGTCCGAAGGTTTATAGACTGGAACCTGCACAATGCCCCTTTTGTACTGGTTCTTTGTCTATATCCCTATATTGAAAGGGGATACCGCATTTTGCGCTTCTTTCTGTTCGCATAAGTGAAAGAAAGAAGCGATGGGCAGTCAATAAGACTGCCTTTTTTTTGTTTGTGTCCAAAGGAAGCAGAAAAGGGTGAGAGAAAAAGCAACCCGCCGACCTTCGTTTGCGTTTTCCGCCCCCAACCCAGTTTGCATTTTTTCTTACACTTTTTCGCTTGTTTCTTCAATACAATGACAAACCCGTTGTCCACCAAAGCGGTGTAAAACGCATTACAAACTTTGGTTAGCAAACGGTTGTAAATAGAATTACAGTCCGTCGCTTTTGTTTTGTTGGCGATAGTTTGTCATTCGCCTTACATTTTTGCTGTGTAACATTGGTGTGTAAGTAGAATTACATTCTGGGCGTCGATGGCGTTGGAGTGTAATCCATCTTACAATCCGCTTTGCCGTCGTTGTGTTGTAAGTAGAATTACATTTTCGGCTTCGGTGGCGTTGAGGTGTAATTTATCTTACAATTTGCGTCGCGGGTGATAATGTGTAATACGAATTACAAATTGTCCGAAGGTGGCGATGTTTTGTAATTCAGCTTACAGTTTGTTCGCCGATGGCAACGATGTGTAAGGTTAATTACAAATTGCGGTTGCGGGGCGATGATGTGTAAGTAGAATTACAAATCGGCTGCGTTGCGTTGAATTGTAAGTAGAATTACAAACGGTCGTCGCGGTGTGTAGGGGGTGGGCGGTCTGCGCCGATTTTCGCGGGGCGTTCTCTCTCCCGTTACCAACCGCTTCCCCCTTTTGGGGTGTAGAAAAACAAAAACGCCTTTATTATTATACACCGCTTCTTAGGTGTCGTGGTGTATATTTTCGTTTTGGTTTTAGAGGGCTTTACGGGTGCAGACCCACAGCAATGCTTGTAGTGCCCTTGTTTTCATGGGTTGTGTTTTGTCGGTATAAAAGGCGTTTTTCAAGACCTGTTCGCTGAAGGCAGACGGAACACCGCCGTTTCTCAGGTCATCTAAATGGTTTTTATATTTTTTCCACAACTCTTCATTGTCGCTATTTATGATTTTTTGGACAGGTATTTCGTTTCGTTCGTTTAAAAGTTTTTCTTTAAGTTCTTGATTGTTTCCTACAAGTTGCATTATTGCTTGGTAAGCTGGATTATTCGGTAACAGTCTTACTTCTCCCGTTGTTGTATCATATGCTACCGTCATATAGTGTTTTATTGCCTTTTCAAGCTGTCTCAGCACCAGTTCTCCTGCTGGTTCTTTACCTTTTAGAAAAACGCCATGCCACTCTTCTCTTCCGCCTCTACGAAGAAACACTTTAGTAAGGTTTGTCAGACGCTGGGCTTTAGCAGCGTCATTCGTTGTTGGTTCCGACGCCATATACATTCGGCGTTCGTCCCATTCTTTGCGTATTTTACCCCAAACGCTGTTTTCTGTTGCATTTATAAAGACATCAGCAATCTTTTGGTCTTGTTCGTTCATTTTGATTTGTTCCACGCCTTTGGTTGTTTTTCCTTCCGTCGTTTTGCGCTGAAAGACGCTGCCTGTTCTATAGTCTTTAACAGTAATTTCTGGTGTATCATTTTTGTAGTTGTATTTAATTTCCACATCAAATCCATAAGGAAGCAGGGCTTCGCGGTATTTTTGTTCAAGTGCTTGTAATCTTTCATTATTAGGCAGACCCGTTTTGTTATATGCCGTTTCTGCTTCGCGTAGTAGGTTATGAATATTAGCGTTTACCCAAACATCATAGACCACCGACGGCATAATAGAAGAACCGATACCCAGTTTTTCGGCTAACGTATTAAAGAGAACGCTAATACCAAACGATTTAACCTTTGTGGCTTCGCTACCAAAGTGTGTTACGTAGTAGTCGCGAAGGGCATTACCAAAGAGAGACCGTTCCCCGACTGGGCTGGTTTGCAGTTCTCGTGAAGCCACAGACGGTTCTTCTCCAAAGCGTATAGTTTTTTCGCGTTCAATAAACTTTCTGCTTATTTCTTCCAGTTTTTCTCCCGCTTCGGGTATCATTTTTGCTTTTTCTTTTTTAATGGCGTTTTCTGTATCGGTATAAAACTTAGTAAAGTCGTCCCACGTCCATTTTCTCATTGGTGTATCATCTGAAAACTCAGGAGTAGCCAAAGCGTCCACATAAAGCAGAATACCCTTTAACAGGTTGCTAAAGCGAATGCTTGGTGTTGTAATTTTGATTGTTTCGTTGCCCAAGTTCAGCGTAGCTGTAATGATTTTATCGGTTGTGCTTTCTAAGGGTGGAGTAATAGCTGTTATTTCGCCTTTTTTGGCTTTCGTTCCTGCTTTATATTCTTTCCCTAAAACCTTATAAGCCGTCACGTCTTCTCTGCCGTATATAGCTTTTTCTACTTTATTAAGAAAACTTCGGAACCAAGTATAGTTTTTTTCCTGAACAAGTTCTTCCACAAACTGCCGAAACGAAAGGTCGGGAAGGTTATTTTTTTCTTTATATTCTTGATAAACCTCTTTTAGCGCATTTTCCGAAACAACGGTTCCGATGATTGTCATCAAAACGTTTTGCTTTACGGGAATGCTGGGTGAAGTAATAGCCATTAAACCACCTATTCCAACAATGCGACGCATTTTCATAGCTGGGTCGCCACCAACAAAAGCATTGTTTGTATCGTTTTGAATACGATGAACCAAACCCAAAAGCACCTTTTCCACTTGGTCATACCAGTTTTCTGCCTGCATTCGGATTTGTTCAAAACTTTTACCGTTGGAATTAGCAACATGCGTTTCAAACTCTTTTACAACCTGATTTAACCTTTTAGCGTAAGCGGTTTCTTGGAACGATTTAACTGGGGTTTTTGGCTGTGCGATTTCATTAAGCATATCAAAAGCAGCCTGCAGGTCTTCTTGAGTAAAATCTGTTCCAACTGCAGGTGAAACAATGATTTCCCAAAGTTTCGCCAAACCTTTTACCTTTGTGTAATCTATGTCTTTGAGAAAAACCCACTCGTTCATCTATTCTCTCCCCTTAGTCCGCGTTGTGCTACAGGAACGTTGCCCTGCGAAGGCACAAACTGTTTCTTTGTGGCGTTTGCCCAGCGATTAAAGGCTTCTAACAACATTTTAGAAGAAGAACCACCAGAACTGGTTTCTTTTATAATGTTTTCAAAAAGCTGTTGGAACTCTGACGGCTGAATGCCAAGCGGTTTGCCGTTTACGTCGTATCGATGGTTGCGTCCTAGTTTGGCAATGAACCATGATGCAATTGCCGTTTGGTCGACCCCCTGTGGCATAAACAGCAAAGGCAGTTCCAATGGAACGTTGCTGTCGTTCTGTTTAATGGCATCCACGTTGGCAACCATCCAGTTTCGTAATACGTCGCGGTTGTTTGTTTTGATAGCGTCAAGCAAAATGCTGTATAGGTGATTAATGTCGTCAATAGCATCAACACCCTTGAAAAACCTTTCTGCGGTATTAACGAGTATCTCAAGAATGTCCCATTTATCCGTTTTTTGTTGAAACGCCCCATTTTCGCGAAGCCTATCGTAAATCATACTCATCACTTCGGTCTGCGCTTTAATGTATTCTCTTGGTAGCGTCGGATTGTAGCTAACCGATGGATTAAGTAACATGACGCTGGTCTCTTTGTCAACGTTGTGCAAACGATAACCGCTTTCGTAGAGTTCATGCGCCTTAAAACGCTGATGTTCGGCTTCACGCAGGAACGGTTCCATTGCTTCTTCCGCTTCGCGAAGACTGCCTGTTTTGTTTAGCGTGTTTATGTAGGCTTTCTTTGCTTCACTCAATAGCCTTGAAGCGGTGCGCATGTGTTGTTGTGCTTTGGTAATCATCAGTTTGTCGGGGTCAATGGTATACATAGAAAGCAGGGCTTCCCACCACGTGGACTGGTTGTATTGCTTGAACGCTTCCTGTATGTTGGTTTCGTTTTCCATGTCTTTGATGTAGTTGCTGATTAAACGCTTCGGAACAATGGGAACAGGAACGTTGTCGCCCAAGTGCTGAACGATTTTCTTGATTTTTTCTTCAGGCGGGTCTGACTTTCTGTAGATTTCCGCACCCGTAAACAGGTCACGGTTAAGCAAAACTTCAAACAACGAAGGAACAATAGTTCCCATGCGTGTTCGGATTTCTTTTAAGTAAGTATCCACATCCAGCATATTGTTGGCAATGCGTTCTAACGGCAGCAAAGCACCCATTGGCAGGAAATAGCTGAAGTCGATAATTCTAATTTTGCCGTTTTCGTCTTTGTAGCCGATAGCCAATGGGTTGTCACGCAGGTAGCCTTTCAACACGTTCACGTCAGCCATCTGCTGAGGGGCATCGGCGTTTGCTATCTTTTCACCCGACGCCAATGCGTGGAACAGCCGTTGCATAAACACGGTGCGTGAAGACCAGTCGGAAAGCAACACGTTGATTATTTTAGCTTCCCAAGTAATAAACGGGAAAAGACCCGTGTAACGACGCAAAAAATGAATAGCAGGCGGAACGTCGTTGTAGTCAATTAAATACTTTTCAGCCAAAGCAACGCGAACCGCCATGCTGTCCTTTGCCCTACCAACAAAATACCTTTCGTCGGCGTTAAAATGCTTCAGCAACAGTTCGTTAGGCATGTCTTTAAACGTGTCTTCTATAGCATGAACGAAGGCTATCTTTCCTAAGGTTTCACTAAAGCTGCGTAGCTTCTGCATCTGCTTAAAGAACGGCAACTGACCTATTTTGTATAGCAAACGCTTTGGGGCTGAAGCCTCTGCTAATCCCCACGTCACTTCGTGTTCCAAAGAACCTATGGTATCGGCAATGGTATAAGCCGACGGCGAAAACTTTGCATATTCTTGGAAAAACCTGTCGCCATTACGAACACTGCGCCATGCGCTGAGATACCACTTCAAAACGGACGGATATTGATAAGGTGCTAAGTCCATACCAAAAGCGATGGAACCCGCATTAGAGACGAAGTCGCGAAAAATCGCCAACGGCGACCAGACTACCAATGCTTTCTTTAGGTAGTTGTTAAAGGCGTCCAGCCAACCCTTCCACAAACGGTCGTCGCCTTGTGTCAAACGTTTAATGACATTTTCAATGTATTCAGTGGTATAAAGACCATCTAAGCGTGTTCCAGTTCCTTCAATCCGCTTGAAAAGCGTTGCTGTAGGTGCTTCGCTGAAAAACCCAAAGCCCTGCATATGGCGTGTCTCCGCCAAATCGTCTAAAACGCGGTTTGCTTCATGTATCACCCTGTCTTTACGCCACATCAAAGCACCAAAATAGCCGAAGGCGTCGTTGCGCAACTGCGTTAAAATATGATTTTCTGTTTCTATACCGCGAAGGGCATTTATCATGTCCACAATGTTGTCTGTTTTTTCAAGCGCATAATGAATGTCCGACGCCTGTTTAATGCGACCTATACTTTCCAAACGACCCGCATACTCCGCCAACGCCTGTTTCCATGTGTCCCAGTTGAAAATGGTTGCTTCCATCTCTTTGCTTAAATTGTCAGGCACATACCCCAAAGTAGTAGCTATAAGGTTCTGAATGTGTTTGTTTGCGTCAAGCGTAGCAAACAGAAGGTTTTCATCTAAACCAGACGCAAATGTAATGTCGCGTAAAAACTTTACAGCTTCATATTCGCTTTCCATTACAACGGGTCGTAGGAAGCTGATGTCGCCACCAAGCCAACGCAACACCTCTTCACTTTGGTCGCTAAGCCGTTGACCTTTGGCTTCCAAAGCTTGAAGCACACGACTGCGCAACACGTCTTCTAGGTGAACGGCAGAACCACCGACATCAGTCATGACATTGTAAGCCATTTCTATCGGTGGCAAAGCCAACAGCTTAGATAGTTTTGCTGTTTCGGTGGCTACGGCTTCTGTGCATTTGGATAATAGGATTTCCAAATCGCCCAAACCGTTCCTTTCCAGCATTTTGCGCAGTGCATCTATTTCCAGTTTTAAATTGTCCATCTGCAGACCCTGCATTTCCTGCAAATGGCGCAGCACCTGCTTGGCGGTGCTTGGGTTTTCTAGTCTCTCCAACGCATTGACTAAAACCTCAAAAGCGTCTCCTTCTTCTCTACCCAGTCGCTTCGCCAAAGCCTCAAGGCTTCTGCCCCGCGAACCTAAGAAAATGCCAATCATTTCGCCGATAACTTGTCGTTCTGCAGGGTCGCCTGAACGAAGAAAAAGCACCAAAGAACGACCTAAACGGTTGGCAATGTCGCTTCGATACGGCTGAACGGCTTTTTCAATTAGCCTTATTTCATCGTTGGTAAGGTCGGCTAAGTTTCGCCAATCAGCTTTGGAATAATCTACACCCGACATCCATATCTTTTGGAGTTCGTCAATGGTCTTAGACGGCGACAAAAAAGCATGAAGGAACAGCTGTGGGTTTTCAACAACACCTTCAAGTGTCTTAGCAAAGTTCGCGTCAATAGTCTTATCGCCAAGCAACAAATGATAATCGCCGTTAATAATGGTTTGAATAACCTTCATGTCTGGGCTATAACCGCGTTCGTTAGCCCATGCTTTGATGATTTTATACGCTTCGTCTGGATTGGCGTCTGCTTTTTGCAATATTTCAATTACTTCATCATTAAAAGGTAATCCCGTTAAGGCAAACAGACTTAAGGCTTGTGCTTTCCGCACCTCTTGGGTTATAGCCTCTTTCGCTTCCGCCTTACTCATGCCTATCTCTAAATATTGCTTGTAGCGTTCTTCTATTTTCTGACGGTCTTTTATAAGTCCGTCAACGGCAGCACCGTATCGGCTGTATAAGCCCTCTGGGTCGTTTTCTAACATTCTGCCGAAGCGTCCACCGCCTGAGACCAAATACTCTTCTACATCGGCAATGATTTGCTTGGCTTGTTCTACTTTGGCGTTTCTTATGCGCTGTAGCGGAGACAAAACACGCATAAATTGAATGCTTTTTTCGGTCAGTGGAATACCAATGTTTTTTTCAACGCTTAATATAGTTTTTTCAACGGTTTTCCCAAGCGGAGTTTTGGATACAATTGCACTTAACGCCTTTACACCCATACCGCCCAGCCGTATTTCGGCTTTGGGAACAACCCACGCCAATTTTCCTATGCCTGTAAAAAACGAATTGGGAATAGGTGTAAGAATGTCGATAATATAAAGACCTGCTGAATAGCCTTCTTCAAAAGAGGTAGCCCCACTAACACTAATAACTTCACCGCCGTTTTGTTCTATTATTTTTCTAAAAGCGGGTAAGAGGTTCGTTCTTTCTTGATAAACCCAAACCTCACCTGTTTCTTTGTCGCGAACGTAAACTTGGCGTTTGGGGGCAATACCCAATAAGGTTGATGTAATATCCACTAACGTTGCTAAAACACCTATACGTTTCCAGTCTAACCATTTGAGATACTGCTGGGCATAGATATCTACCCTTTCGGCTGCTTGGCGGTCACCCGACGCCAAAACCAACGCCTTACTTACGCCAAAACCAAACCCCGATGGTGACCTTCCTATGTCCACCCACAAGTCGCCAATAAACTCAAGCGGGTTTAATAGCAAACTATCCAAAAGAACAGCACCCGTTGCTTTCAAAGCAGTAAATGTGTCGTGAACGTTCTCAATGGTTTCAAAGATTTTCTTTTGTCGTTCCAACCGTTCTTTGAAAGTTTCTTCCGCAGCAGAAAAGTTACCAGAAAGAATGTTAGCCCATCCCCCAATTGCCCCACTTGTCGTTCCAGTTAAATAAACAGAAGGATAACTTGATAACTTCAAAAGCCTTTTCCATGCCTGTAACCATAAGGGGTTTTCCTGCTTGGGTTGGACGGTTCCGAAAGAAAGTTCTCCGCGTTTTACTGCTTCTTGGTAACGCTTTATGTTTTCTTCAAAGTAATTGGGCATGTTACTTCACCCCTTACTTTTTAGACGTCGCCCCCTGCCCCAACGGCTGCTTGGTGGCTTTTTCTTTCTCAACGTTACTCTTTTTTGTAACAGGCAAACCCATTCCATACGTCATATTCGCCCAAAGAAGTTCTCCGCCGTCTGCAGTTCCTGTTATTCTGTTACCATAATTTATCACAAACCGTCGGACTTCATCTAGTGTGGCTGGTCGACCCAACGCTATAGAAGCCACTTCGGTTGCCCCCTGCAACCAGCTTTGTTGCACTGCGCTGTTTTCACTGTATGTGTTCCACAAATAAACCAAATTAATCGGGGCGTTCCTTTTGGTAATCAACACGGAACCCAACCCACTCATGGAATAAAACGTAGCCACCTTTGTGTTTAATCCGATTTTGGTTAACGCATCCCTCATGTTTCCTTCAATCTTTATAAACGCTTCTTTCGCAGCTTCTGGTGAACTGACAACATCACCCGTAAGCACCGTATGGAAAGGTGTTACGTCTTCTATCATGTTGAAGAAAATCCGTTTCTTTAAAACGTCGTCTAACGCTTTATTCATCTGTTCCGTTCTCTGACGCAAACTATTCTCGAATGCAATTAGGCTTTTCTTCTGTGCGGTCTCTGCTTCTAACAATGTCAACTGTGCGGACAACCGTCTGCTATCAGCAGCTTTGTTTGCTTCTACCTGCACCTGAAACAGTGCTTTTGCTTCGTTTAATGAAACGGAACCCTTCAGCCCATATGTGTCCAATATGTTGTTGATAACTCTATCGCTTGGCATGTTAAGCCCCTGCCATTGTGTTGCAAACTGCCCCAATAAATCCAAAGCCTGCGTTTTTTTCATTTGTTCAAAAACGTTAGGGTCTACGTTGTTAGCCCACTCCCTAACGGCTAAAACGGGACTTTTTTTCATTACGTTCAAAGCACCATCAATGGAACCAAATTGCTTGTTTAAATCCAAAAACATTTGCATAATATTCCCCTGTATCTGAAGGGACAAAACCTCTCGTCTTTGGGCATTTTCTTCTTGGCGTAGTTCCAACTCGGCTTTCTGAATGTTTTCCATAAAACGATAATGGTTTTCCATAAAAGCCCTTTGCCTTTCCGCCAAATCCATTTGCCGTCTGGATATATCCATCTGGAACTGTCGGTACTGTTCTTCACTTTCTCTTTGACGAAGGTTTTCAAGAAACTGCGCCAACACCACTGCCTGCTGCTGTTCATACCTTTGGCGTTCCTCTTCCTCTTGGCGTTGACGCAGCTTCCCTTCTAGATAGCCTTTCAAAAAGTAAATTAACCTCATGTCAGCCATGTCGGCATCACCACCGATTTAAAACAAGTCCAACAAAAACAACTTTCTTGGGTTTATGATTTCTGGTCTGGTTAAAAGGTATGCGTCAATAATCTTTTTGCGTTTTGTGTCTTCATCTTCGTCTTGTGCGCCGAAAAGCGTTTTACGTCGCGAAGCGTTTTCTCCAGCAACGGTTACGCCCTTTGCGCTGTTTAATGCACCCTCTAGTTTGCGATGAAAGTCTACGTTGCCAACCGCTTTTTCACGAAGCATGTTTTTTATTTCTTCTTCAACTAACAAAGACAAAGGATTTGGGTCAAACAAAACAAGTGCGTTGGTAAGTTCTCTTGGAGAAACCTTATCTTTCAGAAGTTTTTTCAACAGCATTCCCATCAAATCGTTCCCAAACATCTTAATTACTCCTTAACAAAGAGACTATAAGCAAAATGGGTAAATATGTTTTGAGAATGTCGTCTTTGTTTTCTCTTTCTTCTTGTAAGCTATAACCAAGCGTCTTAAAGTCTTCCACGTCCTCTGGTTTAACACGCTTCGCAATGCGTTCCACTAAAATGGGCAACAGTTTTTCTCTTTGGCGACTAGGCAAAGCCCCCAACAGCATACGCAAACGCGAAAACGCTTCGTCAAAACTCATACCAGCCGACGTTGTTTCAACAAAAACCATTGGCGTTTGTTGTGGCGATTTGGTGTTTGAGTTTTTCGCGTTTGATTTTTTCTCAGTGCTTTGCATTATTTCCGCAAAAGGTCTTTCGCCTATTGTCTTATTGAAACTGCTTCTTAAAAGTGCCTCAAGTCTGCCATACGGAGTGGCATTCATAAGGTCAGCAGGAGTAATTATAGAAAGCTTCTCTTCGTTCATGTTTTGTCACCCCCCCCCCCCAATCATAAGAAAAGTGACCCTAAAACGAGAAAACTGCCTAGTGTCCTAAACAAGTCCATCGCTTCAGCGTTCCTTTGTGACCTAATTTGCGCATTTATTCCCCTTTCTTGTAAATCTAAAGCCCTTCGTTGTAATGCGTAGTCCTGCGCCAACGCCCTTTCTTGTAGTCCTAACCCCCTTTCTTGTAGTCCTAACCCTCTTTCTCGTAGCCAATAGTTGCGCAACAAATCTTCTGCTTGTATTGCTAAACCTCTTTCTTTTAGCCAATAGTTGCGCAACATTTCTTGTTCTTGTAGTGTTAAACCTCTTTCTTTTAGCCAAAAATTGCGCATCATCTCTTCTGCTTGTTGTGATAAAGCCTTTTCTTGTAGCCCTAAGGCTTTCTGCTTGGCTAATGCGTCCAAAGCTTGGGTGTAACCGCCCACACCCGTATTTAACATCCCACCCAACAGACCGCTTAGACCCGAAAGCGCAGTCGTGGGTGCAGAAGAAAAGCCAATCAGCGAACCAATGGCGTTTGCTGCTTGTATTTGCTGATTTATTTTCGCTTGTCTCATCTGTTCCCTAACGTTAAAATACTGTTCTTCACTCTTGGTCTTCGCAATAGCTTCTGCCATAGCAGGAGAAAGACCCGCATTTACCAATCTTCCAATGTTAGTTCTTTCGGCTTCTTCTGCGGTTCTCAAGGTTTCGCGAACAGGCAAAAACGGCGTCTCTAAAGCCTTTGCTAAAGCACCGACAGCTTGTCTGTAGGCGTTATAACTTTCAAGATACCGCCTTTTTTCTTCTGCTGCTTCCTGTTTGAACAACGGAATAAGCTGTTCGGCTTCTCTTAAACCAACGGACATTGCCCTTTCCATTGGTTTCATTAGTCTAGAAATAGCAAGTTCCGCCGTCTCCGACAACCCACTAGAAACATTCCGTTGATTTTTTAAACCAAGAAAAATATCCCTTTCCGTCGGTTGACTTGGTATAGAAGTATTAAAGCTTGTTGGTATAGAAGTATTAAAGCTTGTCTGTGCTGCTGGTCTGTTTTGAAAAACAACGGTTGGTGTTTCTCTAGGTCTAACTAAAACACCACCACCGTCTCTTCTTTTTCTGAATATTGTGCTTGTGGCAGCCATAGCCATCACCTCTGTTTATAAAGTGTTTAATATCGACATTGCTTGACTTAGCGTCAAATAGTTTTTTGTTTCATAAACGATTTCGCGTTCTTCAGAAATTGGGTTTTCACGCACCCACGTGTAAGAGTTGTTGTCCCACACGTTTCTTCCACCAGCCGTTTTGACCAAAAGGCGATACCTTTCTACTTTTCTTCTTTCCGAACTGTTGTAAAGCGCATTGAAAACGGTCGCTTTGCCACGCGATTTAACTTTTGCTGCCAAAACGTCTTGAAAAACGGCAGGTGGTGTTTCGCCTAATAAGTCTATCATAACAAAAGTGTTTTTGTCAAAATCTGGAAGCGTCTCCAACGAAAAAATATACACAGGCGGTGGCGTTTTTACCCGCATTATCGCTGTTGTTTCGCCTGAAGGTTCCAACGCATCAATGGCGTCTACCCAAAGCTGTGGCAAAAGTCCGTATTGATTACCGTTTTGGCTTTCTACTCCCACAACAAAATTATGCAATAAACTCCATTCGTAATCGCTGCCATTCCACCTGCTGTTCCTCTGATAGTTCAAAAGCCCAACGTTGGTGCTGGATTGGTTCGGGTTTCTGGTTCCGCTGTTTAAGTTTAACCAGTGTGCCCAATTTTTTGCGTATGTCGTTCGGAAAAGTCCAACAAAAACACAACGATACAATTCGGGTTTTTGGTTTATTGTGTTGTTTCTTAGTTCTTTTAGAAACTCCTCTCCAGTCAAATTGTCGGTTCCCCAAACGTTGGGACGCTGACCCGTGTCACGACACCTTTCTTGATAGGTGGTGGTTACTCCACCGACGGTTTGCGTGAAAACCTGTCGTTCTGCCAACATAATCAACAGCTGTCGCTGAAAAGCTAAGGGCTTAGAAGTAAAATAATTAGACGCCGACAATACACCAACTCTTTCTGAACCGTAAACAGAACGAAAGATTTCACCTCTTGGCGGTTCATTCATTGCTTGAAAAACCTCTTGTTTAATAGTGTTTCTCTCTTGTTCTGTTAAAGGCATAAAAACATCACCCCTTTTGAAACAACACCATACCGCAGGCTGTCCAACATGGGTAAGCCAATCCGCTTTCAGATGTATATCGCCTTGTTATCGTAATCGTTGGACTGCCTTTTATTTCAATACCTGTAGAACCAGCCCCCGTTCCATCGGTTCCTATCACGAAATTGTAGCTTTTGTCGGTAAAAACACTAAAGGACAGGTTTTTACTGTTTTGGTTACTAACTACAGAAAAAAACAAATCATAAGTTTTTGCACTATCCCAACCCGCCGTCATAGCAAACGTCACCGACGCATCACTTGACGGCAACGTCGTTGCGTCAAAAACCAATCTGCGCATCCGTCCGTCGTTGGATACCGCCACATAAACATCACCGCCACCCGTCTTTGTGGAATACACAGCTTCGAGTTCGGGTAATAGGATAAATCCTGTCGGTGGAACAGTTCCGCTTTGAGTTGTTTCTGTTGTTCCTACTCCGCCACCGCTTATCAACGTCCACGCATCCAGAAAAATATATAATCCGTTGCAGTAAACTACCTCTCCCTGCGAAGCCGACGGCGGAAGCGAAGAAAGAACAGGAACAACTACACCCAAATCTGCTTCTTCTTCCCAATACCTTTCGCGTTTAACTTCGTTCGGTCGCTGTGGCTTCTTTGTTACAATACGAATAAAGTCTATGTCTTTGTTCAGCCGTTCGGGGTGGTTTATCACGGGTTCCATCCCTCTTCGTGAATGTTTTCTGTGTCGCCGTATTTCTCCATGTCTATCCAAAGCCTTAAAAGCCGAACACGCGGAGAACTTAGAGACCTGATTTTGTCGTTCATCTCGGACGAAAGCAGTGTGCCGTAGGTGTTCGTTAGTGTGAACATCAGTCTGATGATAAGTTCTTCAGTAACAATGTGTGGCAAATTGAAAATGGTGTCACCGTTGCCTACGTTTTGGCTGACGGTATAATCAGGGTCGTCCCCGCTGTCCTTCGGAAGGTTGCCTTTTTTATATACCTTAAGAACCGCTGCAACGCCACTTGAGTTGTTTGTGGACAGACGTATTTTGACTGCCTTGAAAAGCCCCAAACCGCCTTCGGGTGGGCGTATTGGTGGAAAAATAATGTCCATTGTGCTGGTGTTGGTGTTATCCAACGCACCAACAGCGTTACCTGCCGAAAGCAACCCGCCGTCTGTGAAGAAGTTTACCGCCATAACTATTCACCCCATGCGTAAACCCTAAGGCGGTCGTGTAAACCGCTTATTTCGCCTGCTTGGTTTATTCTGAAGTATCTCCCGTCGCTAAGAACGACATCCACATATTCCCTCATGACGCGAACGTAAGACGGTCTTGTTAGAAGCCTTTGCCCTTCTATCATATCAGAATTAAGCGGAAACTGCAACACCTGTTCGTCAGGGCTGAAAATGAAAACACCATGCCATGAAAGAATAACGATACCTGCTTTGGTTTTTCTTACCGCCGTTCGCGAAGTAGGCAAAGGCAGCGACAACGGCTGAAGCACAAATCCGTTTTCGACTTCCAACAGCCTGTGCCAACCAAAGCGGGTCTGAACCAAAAGGTGGCTACCCCATCGAAAAATGTTCTCAATAGCACTGTCCAAAACAAAAACTGGTGTGTCCGCATCCATCCAAAACGGCTTCAGCGGTTCGCTGATATAGATTTTGTTGCCCATGCCGTAAACGACACGTCCGTTAATGGTATTCAGCGCATTAACGGTATCCGTTGGAACGCCGACCACATCACCCAAAACGTCGTTAGAAATAAAGTCGGCTGGAGTGATGTCTTGATAAGCAGCTACTGACCACCAAGTAGACGCATCAACCTCTGCTATTTTTACGTAAACTCCTATAATTTCCGTCCACCTGTAAATAAAAACTTTGTCTATGTCGCTGGGTGCAGCACCAATTACGTTTGGATGAAGATAAACACCAAAATCTTTTTCTTTCCCGCTACCACTCAGGGTTACATATGGATTGTAAAGCCCAAAACACCCTACGGGTTCGGAAGGCGGAGACAAAAAACCCAAAGCCGTGTTTGCATAAACCACCTTATAACGATATTCAACGGGATTACCCGAATGCCAAAGCGCACTGCTTACCGAAGGCTTGGCTGGTCTAGTTAAAATGTGGTTTCCAAGTTGATGAACGGTGCTTCCATCAAAATAATACCTACTTTCGCCGAATATCATGATACCGACGTTTTTCGTTAAAGAATAAGGCAACAAGCGAAACGGAACTGTTGGACTATAAAGCGAAATTACTTCGTTTCCCTGTTGGTCAAATCCCTTTACGCGATTTTCTGTAGCAAAAACCGTCACCGCCGTTCGGCTGCTGCTTCCGCCTTTGTTTCCAACCACACGACAAACGTCATGTGCCTGTTGGTTTATGTCAACAACGATGGGACTTGTATTCGCTGTGTTATAAAGCAAACCAAGCGGTATTTCTACGTCTTCTATAACCCCGTCTTTCCAAACGGCGTTTTTCATGCGCCACGCTTTATCTGTTAGTTCGTGTGGCGAAGCCGACATTCCTATTCCTTTCGGTAAAACCACCTCATACCACATAGACACCACCCCTTAGACCGTATCGCTTCCGTAATTATAATATTCATCAACACCCAACCAAAGCCCAACTAGGTAAACGGTTGGCGGTGGCGCACTACCAACAGCACCTATGTTGGTTACCTGAAGCGAATAAATCCAAAAACCGCCACGTGTGGCTTCCACGTCAATCTTTATGGTGTTTATTCCGCTTCCGCTTAGGGCTTCCTGATAGTTCGTTACGACGTTTGTTTGTGTTCCGCTGTTGGGGTCGATACGCAAAACATTAAAAGTAATGCTTCCAGTGCTGGTTGAATAGAGTGCAATGTCCAAATATAAACGACGATAGTTTCTTGTTTTATTGCTGAACAAACGCGATAATACTTTTATCCAAAACTGCATGTTTGCTGACAGTTCTATCGCCCTCACTGTTGTTGATGTTGCTATAGTTACCGTCGTATAAGTCGGTTTGTTTCCGTTAGGCAAAGTTATGTCTTCAAAAACACTTGTTTTTGATGGAATGTAACCAAACGGATAGCCACCCGCAAAACCGCCTGCGCAGTCATATTCTTTTGTTCGCGGAAAAATATAACTTCCTTCACTGGTTGGAACAGAAGACGGCAAACTGTAATCTTGTTGCTGGGTTTTGTAAACGGTCGCATAAGTCCCTGTAGTAAAATCCATACCAGTATTATCAAACCAATAAACATCGGTTGTGCTATCAGGGTTTATGTAAGACAAAACTGTGCCGTAAACGCGATAATAAAGATTGCCTATAACTGGATAAACATACTTGTTGTTATTGTAATAACCATATTTTCCTAAGGCGTGATATACACCGTAACGGGTATTGATAAACCTGTTGCCAATAATAATCGGTTCCAATTTTTCGGAAGCCCCTGTAGTTGTTGCGTTTAAAAGAATACCAACGCCCTTTCGTTTGTTGTCATAGGTGTTATATGTTGACCACTGACTACTACTTAGCAATCTCTCTGGGTCACAGTCCAAAATCACGTTGCCTTCCACAATAACACGGTAAGCAAACGAAGAAGTATTACCTGCAATATGCATCATTATGGCGTTTGCCAAACGCCGTAGGAAAAAGTTGTTTGCTATTACTATCCTAAGAGGGTCGTCTTGTGTTTTGTTTCGGGTATAAGTCCCAGAAGGAGTGTCTACGTGGAGAAGTAAACCCGCCCCATATAAATCCATACTTCCCTCTGACCAAGAATAACTACCACTGTTGTCCCACGACGTAGTCATATCATGATATGTTACGTTGTTAACCACAAACAGGTGTCCAGTCGGACACAGCCAATAAACCTTATTGAAGCAGTTTCGCGAAGTGTTGTTTGCTATTAACACAAAAGGAACTATTGTATCCGAAGCACCAGTCGTTCCGTCCCGCAGGTCGAACAAACTACAGTTCTCTGCAGAGTTTTCTGCAAAAATACACAGTTTGGGGTTAATCATACGCACAAAGAACAACGGATTGTTTTTTGTGCCACCCGTATAGTTTACGCTATTACCGTAAACCAATCCGTTGTAATAACCAGAAACCTGTATAACGTATTCGTGGCTAAAAGACGAAAAAGACTTGTTGTTCTCAAAGTAACACTGAATAACATTAACCTGTCCAGTAAAAGCACTTTGCGTCTGCGCTACAGCAATCAGGTTCGTGTTGATAAAACGACAGCGCAGCAGGGTTATTATGCCGTTGTCTTGAAATGAACCACCGCCGTATAGGTTTGCGCTTCCCATACCGATAACGTCACAAAACACAAACACGGCGTATGAGTTTTGGGTTTCTGTTCCCACGCCTTTGGCAAACAGAATGGCTGTAGTTGTGGAAGGATTTGTGGTTGCTTGAGAAACATCAAAAACGCAGTTCATGGCAAATAGAAAACCATAACAAAACAACAGGCTGTTTGTATCTGCAACGGCTTGTTTCTTTATTCTACTATTCATTAAGAAATAGTATAGTTTTCCCGAACTTGAAGCAACGCTTGAAACAAAAAAGCCGTAAGGTGTGGCATCCACGTTGTCGCACAAGAAATAACCCTCTCCGTTGAAGTGGAAAAAGTGGTTTCCCGTTGCCGTGAAAGTGCAGTCTTTTAATACAACGGTTCCCCTTTCACCTCTAACAGAGTTGCTAAGCGTTATACTACAATTCCTAAAAATGATAGTAGGCTTATTTGTTCCGCTTGTGGAGTTTATAGCTTCCGTAAACGTTACGTTGACGTTTTCAAGAATTATCGTTCCATACCAGCTACCACCTGCAACGGTTAGATTGGGTCTTCCACCTATTCCTCTGATGAAAACCTGCCTTGTGGACGGTATTGTAATATTGTTCAGAGTGTAAGAAACACCCGACCTAAGAAGTATTTCTACGTTGTTGATGCCCTGTGCCCAAAGTTCATTTAGTGCTGCGTCTAGGCTGGTATATTCTGCGCCGTTGACAACATAAAACTTACCCAGTATTTTCAGCCGATTGATTTTTTCAAAAGCGTCGTCAATATAGCTTTCTAGTTCCTGCATGGGAAGCAGGCGAACGCCTGCCCCCACCGTTAAATCAGGAAACTGTAGATTAAGCGGAGACCACGCCCCCATCGCTATCTCCCGATGTTAATGTTCGTAGGTATTGGCGAAATGCGTATCTGCTTATCTATGTGCTGTTGCAGGGTGGTTACTTCCATTTGGAACAAAGGCAAATACGCCTGAACACGAAGCATGGCTTCTTCACTACCAAGCGACGCCAAGACCTTAATGGATGTTAAATAGATTAGCACAATTTCTCTGTTCTCCAAACTGCGCACCCTGTCGTCGCTGTTTACTAAAGGTGGCGGAACAGTAAATCCGTATACTATCAGATTTCCATATCCCCTCACTGGGTTGCGATTAAGGATAATAGTCTTTCCCTGTCTAACCGCCCTTGTGGGAACGGTTCTGTCGTCAGGGACACCCACGTCGAACATGCTTCCCGCTGGAACAATCTCAAGACGGTTCCACCACTCACCGCTACTCCAAAGGTGAACTGGAATGTTAGCTGTCCACGATTGTTGGGTTCCATATACACCGCGTGTTACACCTGTTAAGCTGTTACCGCTTTTTCCTGTGTAACGAACAATTTCCCAGTTTGTCATGTTCCCAATAACAGCATGACCAGAAGACGGGAAAGCCGATGCATTCTGAAGCGGAATGGTGGTAGCGTTTGCGTCAATACCAGAAGCCAATCTGTCACCCGCCAACGGATAGTAATACACCGCAAAGAAGTCAATCATGTTCTCAGACGTTGTGTAAACGTTAGACGACGTGGTATTAATTTCTTCATAGTAAATGTCAAAGGGAGACAAAATGCTTAGTTCTTGTATGGCTTCATTGATAAAGTCTGTTATTTGGTTATCGCTGTAGGGAACCGCACCGTTGAGACGTGTCATACGTCGCACCGCTGTTATAATCTGTGCTTTTGTTAGTGCCATAATTCCACCCCCTCAAACAAAACCCGTTGTTTCTCTTCAAGTATAAGTCGCTTCGCTGTGTCCCGCGTTAGGTCGTCTGTCTTCATTACGGTTTCAAATCTACGCAAAACGGCAAACAGCTTCATCAGGTTCTCTATACGCTGGTTTTCATCGTTTTCGTTTATCTTCTCTGGTTCTTGTATTCCGTCATACCAACGCTTCGGATAGGTCTCCAGTTTGTATTTGGAAAACTCTTTGCATTTGTTCAAAATCGCCTCTCTGGGCAGTCCATCCATGAGATGACCAATAACGTCGTCTACCAACTCTTTGTAAAGCAGGTTGTCGCGTCTGGTCTTTAGTCCGCCTTTAATTGTTGTTTTTCCGTTCTTTCGTAAAACATAGTTCTTCTTCTTAACGAATAAACCGTCGTCATAGAAATTATATTCCAAAGGCAACGGAAAATCAAGTTTGATTTCTTCTATGCGAAAGTCGTCAGCCGTTAGGTCAGACGCCGTGAAATAAACGCCGTCGGTGTCTATTTCAATGACCGCAAAACCGCGTTTTTCCAGTTCGTTGCATAAGCTTTTCACGGTTTCTCTTCCGCGACGGGTTATCT
>Ga0308421_1000572_pt1 | contig 21564 bp, 17 predicted proteins | sample HotsprSampleMS60_FD_203673 | JGI IMG/M metagenome (GOLD analysis project Ga0308421, IMG submission 203673) | Hot spring phototrophic mat microbial communities from Mushroom Spring, Yellowstone National Park, Wyoming, United States - 20090730_MS60 ...
GTGCCGGTGGTCAGCCAGGGTTCCCGCCAGGGGCCGCGGGTGAGATGGAGCCGCTCCCGGGGGCGATGTCCCTGGGCGCAAGTGGTATGAGGTGTCTGGCCGCGTAGAGCCAGCACGGATAGAAGGCAGTTCGGGGCAGGAAGCCCAACGTCCGGACGCCCCCGGTGGGTGGCGAGGCCGGCCGGGTGCGGGGCGTGTCGCTCCCGTCTGCGCTGACTTGTTAAATAGCGGAAAAGGCGACCCTTCGGGGTCGGTAGTGGGCGCGCGTCTATTCACCAGAGCTTGACAAAAGCGACATCATAGAAGGCTAAACAGTTACCGGGAATTGTAGGGGTAGGGCTTGCCCATGCCCCATTGGGGCAACCACAGTGGGACACGGAGGGCACAGATTCTCACGGGTTCCTATCCGTGCCCATCCGTCAAAACCCGTATTCATCCGTGTCCTATTTTTCTTTTTCTTTCCTCCCGCGCGGCCGGAAGACCAGCCGCAGCGGCACTCCGGTGAACGGGTAGAACTCCCGGATGCGGTTCTCCAGATACCGCTCGTAGGAGAAATGCACCAGTTCCGGGTCGTTGACGGAGAAGACAAACGTGGGCGGCGCGACCTCCGCCTGAGTGACGTAGTAAATCTTCAGGTGTTTCCCCGCCCTCCCCGGCGGCGCGTGTCGGGCCACCGCCTCCCGAATCAGCCGGTTCAGTTCCCCCGTCGGGATGCGGTAATGGCGCGCCGCGTGAATCTCCAGCGCCTGCGGGATGACCCGCTCCACCCCCTGCCCCGTCAGCGCGGAGATGAACAGGACGGGGACGTAATCCAGAAACTTCAGCGCCTCCCGCACGTGGGCCGTGTACTCCCGCTGCGTCCCCCGCCCTTTGGGTACGGCGTCCCATTTGTTGACCAGGACCAGCACGCCGCACCCCTCTTCCAGAATAAACTGGGCCACATGGGCATCCTGCGCCGTCACCCCTTCGGTGGCGTCTATGAGGAGCAGGGAGACGTCGGCGCGCTGGATGGCCCGCAGCACCCGCAACACCGAGTACTGCTCCACACCGGGCCGGACCCGCCCGCGCCGCCGGATGCCCGCTGTATCTATCAGCGTGACGGGCGTCCCTTCCCACTCCATGCGGGTATCTATGGCGTCGCGCGTCGTCCCCGGCACCGGGCTGACGATGGCCCGCTCCTCCCCCAGGAGTCGGTTCAGCAACGATGACTTGCCCACGTTGGGCCGGCCCACAATGGCCAACCTGACCGAATCGTCCTCCGGTTCGGCCTCCCACGTTGGCAGTGCCTGGACCACCCGGTCCAGCAGGTCCGCCACTCCGTAGCCGTGCAGGGCCGAGATGGGGTGGATTTCCGCCAGCCCCAGTTCGTAGAACTCCACCGCCGCCTCCCGCACCCGGGGGCTTTCGGCCTTGTTGGCGGCCAGGAAGACCGGCTTCCGGGAACGGCGGAGAATGTCGGCGACCTCCCGGTCGGCGGGCGTCGGCCCGGTCGTGGCGTCGGTCAGGAAGACGACGACGTCCGCCTCGGCGATGGCCTGCTCCGCCTGCGCGCGGATGAGCGGGATGAACGGCGCGGAGTCCTCCGCCAGCGGCTGGGGCGCGGGCCGTTGCCCCTCCACTACCCGCTCCGGCCAGACCTCTATCCCGCCCGTGTCCACCACTGTGAAGAGCACCCCGTTCCACTCCGCCGTGGCGTGGAGACGATCGCGCGTCGTCCCCGGGCGGTCGTCCACCACCGCCAGTTTGCGGCCCACGATGCGGTTGAACAGGGTGGACTTGCCCACATTGGGCCGTCCGACCAGAGCCACCATTGGCCTGGGCATCTTTCACCTCGTCAATAGTTACCACAAAGGTCACAAAGGGCGCACCAAGGACACAAAGGGAAATTGTAAACACTTCGTGCCCTTCGTGTCCTTCGTGGTTTCTATCTTCCCGGTGTCGGCGTGACCGGCAGGGAGATCTCCACCTGCACGGTTGCCGGCAGAATTGCGCCGACGGTCACCCCGGACGGCGTCACCACTACCTGGGGCTTCTGGGAGTACTGGCCCGGTGTCAGGCCAAAGAGGTCCACCAACACCCGCACGTCCTCGGGACGCAGTTTTTCCAGCACGGGCAACGGACCATTCAGAATGACCTCCACCTCCTCCGGCGCGACGGTCGCCGTCAGGCCTGGGGCCAGCCCCTGAACCTCCACCGGTCGGCGGACGGTCATGCTCCCCTCTATCGGGACGACGGTCACCCGCACGACGACCAGCGGCTCCTTCATCAGAAGCGACACTCCCTCCGGCGCGACCAGGGGCAGGCGGACCTCCAGACTCTCTCTGGTGTTCTCCAGGCCCAGCGGCACCGTCTCCAGATAGCCGGGAATCCGGGAAATGACCTCCGGCGCGCCGTAGACGGTCACGATGGGTGGGTCCACAGTGATGCCGGAGATACGGTAACCGGACGCCACCTGACCGATCAGCCGGGCCGTCACCGCCACGTCGCGGAACCCGCTCATCTGTTCTATCGCGATGTGGACGGTGATGCGGGACGGCGTCAGGGTGATGTAGGGCACTTCTTTCCCCTGGGCGTCGTACGGCCTGAGGTCAAACTCGCCGTCCACGTCGGCCCGGCGACCCTCCACAGATACGACAGCCCGGGCCTCCACCACCTGGGCAACCAGCGACGCCGGCCCGCTGACGGTGACCGTCAGGGTCTCGCTCTCGGGCGGACGGGCGACGTAGCCCAGCGGCGTATTTCCCTCCAGCCGGACCCGCACCGGCACCTCCGCCTGGGCGACCGGTTCCAGATACACCACCAATGTGGACGGCTCCACCCGGCGGATCCGTACCGGCCCGAGACTCACCTGGACCTGGACGGGCAGGTTGTGGGTGCCGGGCTTGAGCCCGCTCAGGTTGACAAATGCCCGGATGTCCTCGGGCCGCAGGGCCTTCCAGACCGACTGGGGTGCCCGCAGCAAGACGGAGACGCGCGCGTCGGTCTGGCCATAGGCGATCATGTCCGCCGGAGTGTTGATCAGCGAGACCGGTATGGCCGACGGAAAGGCCTGCTCCAGGGTGGGATTCTCCTGCTCCACCGCGGTGACCCAGATGAGGGTAGAGAGGAACAGGGAGAGGAGAATCAGCCCCAGGTTGCTCCATAACCAGCGTAGCGCGTTGCTCATCGGGAGAGTCGGAAGGATCAAAAGAATCGGCGAATCGCCGATTCTTTTGATTCCTTCTTCCAGGGCCAGCGGGGTTCCAGGACATTCTGGTAAAAGGCCCGCAGGATCCGCTCCAGGCGGTCCGGATCCAGGTCGCGCAGGATGCGGCCGTTGTGGGCCACGGAGATGCTTCCCCGCTCCTCTGAAACGACGACGGCGACGGCGTCCGTCTCTTCGGTAACGCCCAGGGCGGCCCGGTGTCGCAGTCCCAGCCGCCGGTCCTCCAGGAAGGCCGTGGATAGGGGCAGGACGCATGCGGCGGCCACCACTCGCCCGTCCCGCAGGATGACCGCGCCATCGTGCAGGGCCACGTGCGGGTCAAAGAGGGCGATCAGCAGTTCCGGCGACGTCTCGGCATCCAGCAAAACTCCTGTCTCCACGTAGTCCTGGAGCCCCGTTTCCCTCTCCAGGACAATGAGGGCGCCGACGCGACGACGGGCCAGAATGCGGCACGCCTCGGTGACCGCGCTGAGGGAACGGGAGAGGGCCGCCCGCTGGCCCGTGCTGCGGGTCAGGAAGCGGCCCGCCCGCCCCAGTCGCTCCAGCGCCCGCCGCAGTTCCGGCTGGAAAATGACCGGGATGGCCACCAGCATGGCCGGCAGGGCCCGCTCCACCAGCCAGCCGAAGGCCCGCAACCGGAAGACGGTGCTCAGCAGGGCCAGCAGGATGATGAGCAGGATGATGCCGCGCAAGAGCGAGACCGCCCGTGTCCCCCGTACCAGGTAGAGGATGCCAAAGAAGATGGCGGCGACCAGGGCGATGTCTACCAGGTCCACCCAACGGATGCGCTGAAGGGTCCACAACAGGTCTAACATTGCAGGGAGCACTTCTGATCAAGATGATTTTTGTGGCGGCGAAGCCGCCACAAAAATCATCCTTTTACTCCCAGCCACTGGCGGGCAAAGGCGCGCACAACCCTGGCAATCTCTACGGCCTCACGGGCTTCTTCCAGTGTTGGCTCATTGCCGGGGTAGCGTGAAGCGACAGCATACTCGGAGAGCAGCGTCAACAGTCGCGGTGAAAAACCCGTAAGAATACCGTTTTGTTCACACAGGGAATTCAATGTCGCCAGGTCATGGGTTCTGGGAAAGGTCAGTCTTCTGGAGAGTAACAGAGCTTTCAGATATTTTTCCGCACTCTGCTGGGCGTGAAAGCAAACGGCAACAGTGGGCGGTCGCTTGCGGCGCAGGAGAGAGGCCGCCAGTTGCCAGTCCTGTTCGGCATATCGTACCCATTCCCGATAGTCATCCACGCTCATACAAAACTACCCCTCTGGCGAAGATTTCGCGCAAGAAGAAATTGTACGGTAGTTCTTCTTCCAGTTCACGCGGTGTCTTGACGATGATGTCCACAGGAAATGGGCGCGGATACAGAAGCAGCGAGATGGTCACCACGCGCTCCCGGCGAGGTTTGTCGGTGTCCCAGATGATCAGCAAATCCACGTCGCTATCCGGCGTTGGTTCCCCATAGGCGTATGAGCCAAACAGGATGATTTTCTCCGGATTCACCTCACGGACGAGTTTCTCTATGGCCGACGGCAGGGTCTCCGCCACTGGCGGCAGGCCGCGAGGCGCGGTGTGCAAAGTAGAAAGAACGGGAATGCCTTTTCTCTTCATTTAACGAGACCTCTGCGTCCGGAGCACCAGCGGCAGATAGACCGCATAGGGAAGTCTCCCGAAGATGACCACCTGGTTGTCCCCATAGTGGGTCAGATATGCCCGTTCCCGCGCCGGGTCAAACGCCATACTGTCGGGATAGATTCCCACCCGCAGGATGTACCGGAGACGGGGGCCGTCCAGGACAGCGACCTGCGAGCCTCCGGCAACGTACCCCATTCCATCCAGCGGGTTGAACCAGGCACGGTCGGGGTCAAACGGTAGCGGAACGGTGTACATCGTGGTCCCACTGAAGACCACCGCGCTGCGGGCGCCGGACAGAGCGCCGTACACCCATCCGGTGTTCGGGTCCGCCGCCAGCGCTTTTGCGTATCCGGAAATCGGCATCGTTACAACCACGCTGGGGCCGTTTAGAATCTGGACAATTCCCTGCTTACTTGGAAACTCACCACAGCCTGCGTAAGCCAGGCCGTTAAAGGGCTGAGCCGTCAGAGCAAATGTAGCATTTCCGCAACTCAACGAAGTCACCCAGAACGTCTGGGTAATGGGGGTAGTGATGGAGAGGACTGCAATAGTAGAATATTCCCCCAGCCCATATAACCATCCTCTTCGCGGGTCAACCGCAATAGCGGAGAGACTTTCATGGTATCCCATAGACCAATGAACAGAGGTGAGAACCTCGGTGCCGCTGATGATCAACATCTGAGAAGCGGAAAACCCGGCATAAACTACACCCCGATCGGGATCAGCAGTTAGCACACTTACTACCGGGTAGGTGTCCAGACCGGAAAGAGAAATTGTCTGCACCTCGGTCCCACTGATAACCCACAACAGATTTGCCCCTCTGTGCCCCACATAGACCATCCCCGTCCCCGGATCCAGGGCCATAGATTCCGGGCGTGGCACCACCCTGGAAGCCATCCAGGGCTGCAAACTCACCTGTGTCAGGACCTGAGTGCCGGAGAGCAGGTAGAGGGTGCCGCTGAGAGTATCCAGCGCGTAGGCCATGCCGGTATCAGGCCGGACGACCACCGGCCCCAGGCCATAACCGCTGGGCAGGCGGGCCAGCGGCGTGGTCCCGCTGAGAATCAGCAGGCCGGTAGAGGGAATAAATAAAGTGGAAAAATCCCGTTCCACCACATACACCCGCCCGGAAGGATGAGCGCGCACGGTGAACGGCGGAACGGCGGTCGTGATGGTCGTAGGAGTCATCAGAGAGGGCGGAAAGAGGTACACTGCTCCCGCCTGAGGTGCCGCGATGACAATTTCGCCGGACGAAGGGACAACGTCTACCCGATTAATACCGCCAGGGGTAGAGACAATGGTAACCGGCGTGGTTCGGGAGAGGACGAGCAATCCGCCGGAGATCATCGTCAGGTAAGCCCGGTCCCGATTCGGGTCGGGGGCCAGGTCCACAGGAGAAGTGACAGGTGCGGTGCCCAGGACCACGGTGCCACTGATCGCGGCGACCTGGCCTGCCGATTCGCCTCCCCAGGCGTAGACCAGGCGATTGTAGGGGTGAAACCGGACCCCCCGGATGGGACCACTGATGGTAAGAGAAGATAGCAACTGGGTCCCGCTGAGAACATGTAGCACATGACCGCCTGGCACATACGTCAGACCGGTATCGGGGTGGACCTCCGGCTCCTCTGGGTAGACGCCCAGATTCCGTGTGTACACTACCTTACTCCCCTGGATGACGGCCAGTTCGTAAGTGGAGGGATATCCGGGCTTGGAGACGACCGCATAGAGCAGTCCGTTCTTCGGGTTGTATCGGGCCGTCATCACCGTGTAGGGAAGGGTCACGGTCAGAACCACCTGTTCTCCGCTGAGAACGGCCATCTCCGCGCCCGCGGCGGCGAACCGCCGTCCGGTCTGCGGATCCACGTCCACCACACAGTAATCCGGGATCACCGAAGTCCCTTCTGTGCCGGAGATCACCGTGGTGCCGCCCCTTCGGCAGACCAGGACCTCGCCGGTCCGGGGATCCACCATCGGACGTCCCGGCGAGGCCCCGACGCCGGGAGCGATCCACCCCGCCGCCACAGGGAACATGGAAGTGGTCACTGAATAGGAGCCCGTCGGGGTGGCCGGATTCGGCGAAGCCTCTACCGTTGAGAGGACCAGCAGAACTCCCAGCAACAGCAGACCGCTAAGAGCAATGCTGATTACCCAGCGCATTTCAGACTCCTTTTCAGAATAGCATCGGCTGTTCCGGGCGGGTGTAGGGGATGCGCAGGTGCTCGTAGGCGCGAGCCGTGGCGACCCGACCGCGCGGCGTCCGCTCCAGAAAGCCCAGTTGCAGCAGGTACGGCTCCACCACGTCCATCACCGTATCCGCCTCCTCGCTGACGGCCGCAGCGATGGTGTCCAGGCCGACCGGGCCCCCGCCGAATTTCTCAATGATGGTCCGCAGCACCCGTCGGTCCAGGTCGTCCAGCCCCAGTTCGTCCACCTCCAGCAACTCCAGCGCCTCCCGGGCCACCGGGCCGGTGATGCGGCCGTCGGAGCGGACCTGGGCGTAGTCCCGCACCCGCTTGAGCAGGCGCAGGGCGACGCGCGGGGTCCCTCGGCCCCGCCGGGCAATCTCCACCACCCCCTCGTCGTCCACTTCCAGGCCCAGAACCCCGGCGGCCCGCCGGACGATGGTCTCCAGCGCCGCCTGATCGTAGAAATCCACCCGGAAGGTGGCCCCGAAGCGGGCGCGCAGGGGGGCCGTCAGCAGGGCCAGCCGGGTCGTCGCACCGACGACGGTGAAGCGGGGCAGGTGCAGGCGAATGGATCGGGCCGCCGGACCTTTCCCCACCACCAGGTCCAGCACGAAGTCCTCCATAGCCGGGTAGAGAATCTCCTCCACGGCCCGCCCCAGGCGGTGGACTTCATCTATAAACAACACCTCTTTTTCCCGCAGGTTGCTCAGGATGGCCGCCAGGTCCCCGGCGCGCTCAATAGCCGGCCCGGCAGTGACGCGGATGGGCACCCCCATTTCGTTGGCGACGATGTGGGCCAGGGTGGTCTTGCCCAGGCCAGGCGGGCCGTAGAAGAGGACGTGGTCCAGCGCGTCCCCCCGCTGGCGGGCGGCCTCTATCAGGATGCGCAGGTTCTCCCGCAGCCGGTCCTGCCCGATCAGGTCGTCCAGCCGCTGGGGACGGAGGGCCTGGTCCAGTTGTCGCTCATCCGGTTGGACTCGTGGGGAAATGACGCGGTTCTCCATACCGGTGGTATTATACCCCAACCCGCCCGTAGAGAAAAGGCGCGAAGACACGGAAGGCACGAAAGACACGAAAAGCACGAAAATCGCGAAAGGCACAGGGCTGTGTTTTTCGTAACTGTTCAGCCTCACCCCTCCCCCAGCGGCTTCGCCGCTACCCCATCCCCTCTCCTGACCTTCGGTCAGGAGAGGGGAGGGGGTGCCGCCGCAGGCGGCGGGGGTGGGGTGAGGAAGCCTGAATAGTTACTGTTTTTCGTGCTTTCGCGTCTTTCGCGTCTTTCGCGCCTATGACCACCACACCCCCGGGATGGGTTCGCTGCAGTCCGGGCAGGCCCCGTCCCGAAGACGGTACGTCGTCACGTTGAAGCCATCCCGGGCAATGAGCAGGACCCCACAGCGGGGGCAGTAGGTGTGATTCCCCGGATGCCCCCAGACGTTCCCCACGTAGACGAAGCGCATGCCCTCTTCCAGCGCGACCTCCCGGGCCCGCTCCAGTGTCTCCACTGGCGTCGGGGGGAGGTTGGTCAGTTTGTACTGGGGGGTGAAACGGGTGAAGTGCAGAGGGACGTCTGGGCTCACTTCCCGCGCCAGCCAGCGGGCCAAGCCCCGCAGTTGGTCCAGCCGGTCGTTCAGGGTGGGCACCACCAGGTTGACAATTTCCAGATGGATGCCGCTCTCGTAGATGATCCGGATGGCCTCCAGCACAGGCCCCAGTTCCGCCCCGCAGATGTTCCGGTAGAACCCTTCGTCGTACCCTTTCAGGTCAACCTTGATGGCATCCACGGCGGCGCAGAGGGCCCGCAGCGGCTCGGGGTTGATGAACCCGGCGGAGATGACGACGTTCTTCAACCCGGCGGCCCGCCCCTGCCGGGCCGTCTCTAACATGTACTCGTAGAAGACGGTCGGCTCGGTGTAGGTGTAGGCAATGACCGGCGCTCCGGCCCGGAGGGCGTGGTGGACCACCCTCTCCGGTGGCAGGTCTATGTTCTCCGTCTCCTCCGGGGGGAACTGGGAGATGGTCCAGTTCTGACAGTAGAGGCAGCGCAGGTTGCAGCCCGCCGTCGCCAGAGAGAAAGTGGCGGCGGTGGGCAGGAAATGGTAGAAGGGCTTCTTCTCAATGGGGTCCACATGGACGGCGCAGGGGTTTCCGAAGACGAGGGAGAAGAGTCGCCCGCCGCGGTTCTCCCGCACCCGGCAGTGCCCCCGTTGCCCTTCGGCGATCAGGCAGCCGTGGGGGCAGAGGTTGCAGCGGACGTAGGTGCCGGTGTGAGGGGTGTGGCAGTAACTGACGGGAAGGGAGGGTTCGGTATCGCCGTGGCAGGCGGCGCAGCGGAGAGTGCCTTCTTCCACGGTGGGGGCCGCATAGAGGGCCTCCACCGACCAGGGCGTCGGCGGGGTGGGAGGGGGCGGAGGGGTGCCCTCCGGTTCCCGTTCCCACCACCGTCCGCCCAATCCGGCGGCGATGCCCAACCCGACGCCGCCGACCACTGCCAGTTTGCCCAGGAACTGACGCCTCGTCAACCCGCTCATATGACCACCTGACCACAGACAACAGACCACTGACGACAGACGATAGACCACTGACGACAGACGATAGACCACTGACCACAGACGACAGACCACGAACGGCATTCACGTTTCACGTTTTACGTTTCACGTTTCACGTTTCACGCCTCAGATAGACCAGCACCTCGTCGTATTGCGCTGGGGAGATACGCCCGGCGTCCCGCAGGACCGCCAGCATCCGGGTCAGCGGGAGGACGGCGTGGAGGCGCAGGCCGTGGCGGGCCAGGTCCTCCGCCCCACCCTGCTCCCGGTCTATCAGCACCAGCACGTCCCGCACCACCAGGCCCGCCTCCTGCAGGGGAGCGGCGGCCTCCAGTTTGCTGTCGCCCCGGGTGATCAGGTCGTCCACCAGAAGGACCGTCTCGCCGGGCGCGAACGTGCCCTCAATGGAGCGCCGGGTGCCGTGCTCCTTGACCTCCCGACGGGGGTAGATCAGGGGCCGGTTCAATTCCAGCGCCAGCGCGGTGCCGATGGGAATCCCGGCGTAGGGCACGGCGGCGATGCGGTCAAAGGAGAGATGGCGGGCAATCCCGGCCATCGCGCGGGCCACCTCCCCCAGGAGCGCGGGATGGCTGGCCAGCAGGCGCAGGTCAATGTAGATGGGAGAGGTCAGGCCGGATTTGAGGGTGAAGGTGCCGAACTGGACACACCCGGCGTCAAAGAGGGCCAGCGCCAGACGGGCCAGCCCCTCCTCACCGGTTGACGGCGCAGGAGCCGCCGACGCCGCCTCCCGAAGGGACTCCACCCAGCGGCGGGCGGCGACGCGGGCAGCGTCGGCGAAATCCGGGCCGCTGGAAGCGTAGAGGACGGCGCGGGAGACGTTGACCACCGGGCCGACCTCCCCCGCCGGGCCGTACCGGACCGCCGCCTCCAGGTCTCCGCCCTGTGCGCCCAGGCCGGGGATCAGGAACGGCAGGCCAGGGACGGCGGCCCGCAGGCGGGCCAGTTCCTCCGGATACGTCGCCCCGACCACCAGCCCGCAGGCGCCGGGATGGCGGGCATCCCACTCCTCCGCCAGGTGGGCCACCGCCTCGTAGAGGGGCTGTCCGGCTACCGTCCGGTCCTGCAGGTCCGGCGCGGAGGGGTTGGACGTGCGGGCCAGCAGGAAGACGCCCCGATCTTCCCGCTCCAGGAAGGGCCGGACCCCGTCCAGCCCCAGGTAGGGGTTGACGGTGACCGCGTCGGCGTCCAAGGCGTCAAAGGCGAAGCGGGCGTAGGCGGCGGCGGTGTGGCCGATGTCGCCGAATTTGCCGTCCAGGATGACAGGGACGTCTTCCGGGACGGCCTCCAAGACGGCCTGCAGGCTCTGCAGGCCCGCTATCCCATACGCCAGCCAGAAGGCCAGATTGGGCTTGTAGGCGCAGGCCAGGTCGGCGGTGGCCTCCACGATGGCCCGCCCGAAAGCCGTCAGCGGGTCATCGGCCCGCCGCACCACCTCCGGCATCTGTTCCAATACGGGGTCCAGGCCCACGCAGAGCCAGGACCGGCGTCGCTCCTGCGCAGCGCGCAGGCGGTGGAGAAAGGGTTTCTCGGCCATTATCCTCACTCCGTAGTCCGTACTCTGTCAGATATATCAACTGTAGCGCAGGCCGCCAGGCCTGTATTTGCAGGCTAAAGCCTGCGCTACATCATCTGCAAACAGGTCAGGGCAGGTAGTTACCAGGCCGTCTGAACGTGCCAGGCACTTTCAAAAGTGCCTGGCACGTGCTCCGCTGAATAGTTACCGAGTTTTTAGACACTCCCTAATGCAGGCGAACCGCCTGCGCTACATGCCCGATTACACATGCTTCAGGTTGGGGTCGTCCCGGATGTAGGCCAATTGTTGCCCCAGGTAGGGGAGAGGCGGCAGGCCATGCCAGGCGCGCAGAAGGTGATAGGCCGGAGAGGTGAGCAGGCGGCAGGCATCCACCGCCTCCCGCCAGTGGGGCTGGCGGACTTCCGCTACCGTCTCCGGGTCGGGCAGGATGCCGAAGTCCCAGGCCGCACAGAGGCGGGCCAGGAAATCCACCCGTGCCGGAAGACTGTCCATGTCGGCGGGCGGCTCCTCATCCGGATACAGAGAAGTATCCAGCCACTTTTCCCAGGACATCCAGAAACTCCGTAGCAAACCAGGTTCGCAAACGCGCTGCTTCAGCCCGCTCGTGCGGGTCCGGAATCCGCTCCAGCGGCCGGTGCTGGGCGATGCGCGCCAGATGCGTCTCCACTGCCAGGCGAGCCCGCCTGGGGTCAGCGTCACTGCGGGCCAGTTCCTGTCTGTGCCGCCAGAGGAACCAGCATTCCTCAGGAGTCGTCAGACCGGCCTGACATAGCGTGTAGATGTCCCGAAAATCGCGCGGCGCTCCCCGCTCTACCAGCGCAACCATTTTGCTGGCGATCAGGTCCTGAAGACTGTCCAGAAGGACCCCGACCCACGACGCAGGCCGGGATGGCTCCAACTGGGCCGTCCGGACAGCGATTTGAAAGGTGAAGACCGTTCTTCCTTCTTGAAGAAGTTCCACGCTTACCACGTCCCCCCAGGAGCGAGTCCGGACCTCCCCATACGGTTGTAATGCCGTCTCTACCACCGAAATAACCCGCTGGCGATCTTCCGCCGAGACATCGTTCCCCCACCAGGCATCCACATCGTGCGTGGGACGATAATCCAGATAATGTAAAAGACCCGCTGCGCCTCCCAGGGAGATTTTCTCCCCCAAGCCAGCGTCCGCCAGGGCAGTCAGACAGACCGCACCGTATTCCGGAAAATAAGCGGGTCGCCCCAGCGCTGGAGTCCTCTCCCGGTTCATTCGTGCTCGCCTCTATCTGACCGAATGGCTGCCGGGCCAGCGGCGACGCGGAAGCCCACGCAGTGGGAGCGGTGGTCCCGGCGGGCCCGCTCCCGGACAAACGTCCGCGCGTCCTCCGCGAAGAAGTTCCAGGCTCCGCCCCGGATGACCATTTCATCCTCATTGTAGGGGGTAGCCGTCCACTCCCATACATTCCCGGCGCAGTCCAGAAGCCCATAGGGGCTGGCCCCTTCGGGGTATATCCCCACCGGGGTGGTGCTGCCGATGCCGCTCTCCCGCACATTGGCCCGCATCGGGTCCGGAGACGCCCCCCAGGGGTAGACCCGCCCATCCTCCCCCCGGGCCGCCCGCTCCCACTCCTCCTCGGTGGGGAGACGGACCCCCGCCCAGGCACAGTAGGCCATCGCATCCTCCCAACTGACCAGTACCACCGGGTGGTTGGCCTTCCCCTCCGGATAGGTCCGGGTGACGGGGTCCCAGTTGTAGGGGCGGGCCCATTCTTCGTCCACGTACGGGACGGGATACTGGGGGTTGGCCTGCAGGAAGCGGGCGTACTGAGCGTTGGTCACCGGGTAGCGGCTGATGCGGAAAGCCATCGTCATCACGGGCCGCCGGTCCGCGCCGAACAGGAAGGAGCCGCCAGGGATGTCCACCATCGCGTCCAGGTCCCGGGGGTCGCCCAGATACCCCAGGGCCGTGGCAGCGGAGAGCCGTTCGGAGACCGACGCGCCGGAACCCGCTTCCAGCACGCGCACCAGCGCGTCCACGTACCATTCGGCCGTGCCCTGGGTGCGAATCGCCTCCACCGCGCTGCGCAGCCGGACGGGGTCGTTGCTGATGAGGTCCGCCCAGCGGCGGGCGGGCAGGTCCGCCGGGAGTTCGGCGCTCTCCGCTCCAGTGGTCCGGACCAGGAAGATGTAGGCGGCGATCTGTTCCCGGCTCAGAGCGGCGAAGGGAGGCCCCAGCCGCAGCATCCGCAGCAGCGGGCGGTGGCGCAAGTGCTTTTCCAGCAAGGTGTTCGCTTCCGTCGGGACGGGCACCACCGGATGGCGGACCTCCGTCCCCTCCCGGGCCGCCGTCTCCAGGTCCTGGATGAGGACGGGGTACTCCTGAAGGTCCCGGTAGAGGTCCCGGTAGCGGGTCTGGATCACCACCATTTTGGCCAGCAGGGCGGGGACGACGGGCTCCATCACGCCGGCCTGCTCCCGCCGTCGGGCCAGGTCGGAGAGGAGGCGGAAGATGTTCAGCGCCCGCTTGACCACCCGGGGGTTCGGCTCCAGACCGGCGGCGAAGATGGTCCGGCAGGTACTGTCCACCTCCGGCGCGTGGTCGGCGATGTAGGCGAGAATCTGCTCCTCCTCCAGCGGTGGCAGGTAGAAGGGAATCTGGACCAGTTTGTCCAGGTAGTCCCGGCCCTGGAAGGGGGCATCCGTTTCGGCGCCGTACTGGCTCTGGACCACCCGCTCAATCACCTCCCGGTCGGCGGCAATGACAAAGACACACCCGGGCACATCCAGATAGAGTTTGACCGTCTCCAGGACCTCCACAGCGCGCGCCGGGAGACAGCGGTCCAGGTCGTCTATGAAGAGCACCAGCAGGCCGTTGCGGGACCAGACGTACTGGTGGACCAGGTGGGCGAACCCGGCCTGAAACTCTTCCAGAAGGGTGATGCGACGACGGTAGATTTCCACCCGTTCCCGCCGGAACGCCTTGACCAGGTCCTCCACCACAGAGATGTTGCCCTGGGCCAGTTTGACCAGTTCGGCGAGCGTCCCCGGTCCGGGGATGAAGGAGAGGCCCAGTTTGAGGGCGGCGCGGCCGGCAGCGGGCCAGTCCACCTGCAGGGAGCCCAGTTCGGTGCGCTCCACATCGGCGTAGAGGCGCATCCGCCAGTCCTCTATCTGACGGGCGTCCTCTTCGGAGAGGTCGTCGCCGCGCAGTCCCTCCAGGATGTGCAGGAGGAGAGCCCGCCAGAGGGCCGCCTCGTCCCGTTCGTACTGCCAGGCGTTGAACCAGACAGTACGGGCGCGCCGATGGCCAGGAGTCCGCTGGCCCACCAGTCGTTCGGCGATCAGCCGCATCAGGCTGGTCTTCCCGCTCCCCCACGGCCCGAAGATGCCCAGGGTGATGGGGGTATCGGCGGTGAGGATGATGTCGGCCAGAATGTCGGCGTAGTCGGCGAAATTCAACCGGTCCTCACCGCGGGTCTGAATGGGACGGTCGGTCCAGAGCATTTGCGTTGCGTCCATTCCCCCACCTTTGACCACAGACCACGGACCACGGACCACGGACCACAGACCACGGACCACAGACCACAGATCACGGTTCACTGTCGTCCGTCGTCTGTGGTCGGTCGTCCGTCGTCCGTCGTCTATCGTCTATCGTCTGTCGTCTGTCGTCTGTGGTCTGTCGTCTGTCGTCTGTCGTCCGTCGTCTGTCGTCCGTCGTCTGTGGTCTAATGATACCACAAAGGGGGAAAGGTAGCCAGTCATTTGGGCGTGCTCCCAGAATTGCAGGACAACTGCTCGCAGTTGTCCTGCAAAGCGGTCAGGCACGACAAAATCGGGACACGCCCGGTCATTTGCCGAACGCCTGCGGATGTGATATACTCTCCCAGGATTCTCCCATATCTCCCGAGGGCATCACCATCTATGTCGGGTGGCAATCCGGAGAAACAGCGCATCCGCCAGGAATTGTGCCAGTGGCGGGAATGCCTCCCGCCCGATGACGTGAAGGCGGCATCCGAGGCGATTTGCCGCCATCTGGCCGCGTGGCCGGTCATCCGGACGGCACGGATGGTGATGGCGTATCTGGCGTTTCGCAACGAGCCGTCGCTGGAAATGCTCTTCGCGGCCCTCCCCCACACTCAATGGGCCGTGCCGCGCATGGAGGGCTCGCGGCTGGTGGTCCATCCCTACGACCCGAACCGTTTGGTGCGGCATCGTTTTGGGATGCTGGAGCCTGCGGCGGACCTGCCGGTCATTGATCCGGCCCTTCTGGACGTGGTTCTGGTGCCTGGAGTGGCGTTTGACCGGTACGGGGGGCGGTTGGGCTTCGGGGGCGGCTTCTACGACCGCTTCCTCCCCACCACTCCGGCCCTGCGGGTGGGAGTGACGTACGATTCCTGCCTGATGGACGAGTTACCCTGCACCCAGTCCGACCAGCGAATGGATTGGATTGTCACCCCCGGCGGTCTATGGCAGATTGTAGCGCAGGATTTATCCCGCCACTGATACCCTGCGAAGGGCAACGCTTATGGGCCAGGCATTGCTCCTGACCGGACGACCGGGCATCGGAAAGACCACCATCGTCAAAGCGGTGGTGGAGACGCTGGGCCCCCGGGCCGGTGGATTCTATACTGAAGAAATCCGTGGACCGGGCGGTCGCAAGGGCTTCCGTCTGATCACCCTGGATGGGGATGAGGCGCTGATGGCTCACGTGGAATTTCGCGGCCCGCGCTACCCGCGCGTGGGCCGCTACGGGGTGAATGTGGAGGCCATCGCACGGGTCGGAGTGAGGGCACTCCAGCAGGCCATGCGGGAAGGCCGCATCGTCATCGTGGACGAAATCGGCAAGATGGAACTCTTCTGCGGGCCGTTTAAGGAGACCGTCCTGCAGGCCATCAGCGGTCCATATACCATCCTGGCAACAGTGATGGCCCACCCCCACCCCTGGGCCAACGCGCTCAAGGCCCTCCCCAATGTCACCCTCTGGGAAGTCACTGTGGAGAATCGGGACGAGATGCCGGAGCGGGTCCGCCAGTGGCTATGGGCCCACCAGGCACTCCCTTAGGTGCTGGCCCTCCAGCCCAACGGGTGCGTCCCAATTTCGTCGGGCTGGGCCATCGGCCTTTCCGCCTGGCCGTAAGCGTCCAGGCTCAGGCAAAGGCGAGGCACTGTTGAATCCCATAAAATCGTGCCGGGTAGGGTCTCAAAAAATCGTACCTCTCCAGGCCTCGGCCAAGACGCACTCTCGCCAGGCGGAGATGGTCAGGGAAAACGAAAGGGCGATTTTTCAGGACTTGAGCCTGTATACCCCAGGTACGATTTTACGGGATTCAACAGTGTCTTTGTGTGAGATTCATCCAGAATCATAGGAGGTGCGACATGGAACGCCCCTGGCTCAAATTCTACGATAAAGAAGTTCCCCACCACATTGACTACCCGCGCATTCCCCTCTACCGCCTGCTGGACGACACGGCCGCCGCTACTCCCGACCGCCCCTGCACCTGCTTCTTCGGCCGCCGGGAGACCTACCGCCGCATCAAGGACTTCTCCGACCGCTTCGCCACTGCCCTGCGCGGCCTGGGAATCCGGAGAGGCGACCGGGTCGCTATGCTCCTGCCCAACCTCCCCCAGTTCATCATTGCCTACTACGGCATCCTGAAGGTCGGCGCGGTCGTCGTCCCCCTGAACCCCCTCTACACGGAGCGGGAACTCACGTTTCACCTGACGGACTCCGGCGCCGAGACCCTGGTCACCATCCCGTTGTTTATGGAAAAGGTGGCAGCGCTGGAGGGGAAGACGCCGCTGAAGCGGGCCATTTACACCCGCATCGCGGACTTTCTCCCCTTCCCGTTGAGCCTGGTGATGGGCCTGCGGGAAGGACCGATGACCCGCAAGGCGCTCCGACAGTCCGGCGGCCTGCAGTGGGTCTGCTTCCGGGACCTGCTCCGGACGCCTGCCCCGGCAGACTTCCAGCCGGAGCCTGTGGACCCGGACGACATGGCTGCGCTCCTCTATAGCGGCGGGACGACGGGCGTGGCGAAAGGGATTATGCTCTCCCACTTCAACTTCGTCGCCAATGCCCATCAGGTGAAGGCGTGGGGCGCGCTGCGCAATGAGCAGAAAATCCTGGCCGTCCTGCCCTTCTTCCACGGCTTCGGAATGAGCGTGACGATGAACGCGCCCATCCTGGCGGGCGGCGAGATCATCATCCTGCCCCGCTTCAATGCCCGGCAGGTCGCTCAGACCATCCACAAATACAGGCCCGACTTCTTCATCGGCGTCCCGACGATGTTCGTCGCCCTCAGCAACCTGCCCGACATCGGCAAGTACGACCTGCGCAGCGTGAAGGGCATCTTCGTGGGCGCCGCGCCCCTCACCCGCGCCATCAAGGACGAGTTTGAGTCCAAGACCGGCGGCCGGATGATTGAGGGCTACGGCCTGACCGAGGCCGTCACCGCCATCGCCGCCAACCCGTATCGCGGCCTGCACAAAATCGGCAGCATCGGTATCCCCTTCCCGGATGTGGACATGAAAATCGTCAGCCTGGACGGGACGCGCGACCTGCCGCCGGGTGAGCAGGGGGAGATCGTCCTGCGCTCCCCCACGGTGATGTTGGGGTACTACAAGATGCCGGAGGAGACAGCGAAGACCATCGTAGACGGCTGGCTCTTCACCGGCGACATCGGCTATATGGACGAGGACGGCTACTTCTACATCACCGACCGGAAGAAGGACCTCATCATCGTGGGCGGGTTCAACGTCTTCCCCCGGGAGATAGACGAGTTGATCTACCAGCACCCCAAGGTGAAGGAAGGGATCACGGTCGGCGTGCCCGACCCGTACAAGGGGGAGCGGATCAAGGTCTACATCGTCCTGAAGGAGGGGGAGACGGCCACCGAGGAGGAGTTCATCGCCTACTTCCGCCAGAACCTGACGCCCTACAAAGTCCCCTCGGAGGTGGAATTCCGCACCGAACTGCCCAAGAGCGCTATCGGCAAGATTCTGCGGCGACAGTTGCGGGAGGAGGAAATCCGGAGGGCCCAGCAAGGAGGTGGTCCGGGCGAAAAACCCGCCTGAACCCCGTTCAGTTTTGTAGGACAACTGCTCGCAGTTGCCCCACAATCAATGAGACCCTGGAGGATATCCGATGTCCATCTCCATCCATCATATCGCCATCGCCGTGCACGACCTGGAGGCCGCGCTGGCCTTCTACCGGGACGCGCTGGGGCTGGAGGTGACCCGGCGGCGGGAGGTGCCCGAAGAGGGTGTGGAGATCGCGTTTCTCCCCGCCGGGGAGGGGGAGATAGAACTCCTCCGCCCGCTGGACCCAGAGGGGAGCGTGGCCCGGTTTCTGGAGAAACGCGGGGAGGGACTGCACCATATCTGCCTGCGGGTGGACGACATTGATGCCGCGATGGAGCGGTTGCGGGCGGCGGGCGCGACCCTGCTGAGTCCGGAGCCCCGCGTCAGCGCCGACGGCACCCGCTACGTCTTCATCCACCCCAAATCCGCCCACGGCGTCCTGCTGGAACTGTACGAGAAGTGAACGTTTCTCCGGCGGCGGCTTCGCCGCCGCCGGAGAAACGCCCTATGCGATACCCTGCGACATACGCAGGGGCGAGGCATGCCTCGCCTCCTAATGCGCCCTGCGACATGCTCCGTGCGACCTGCGACATGCCCCGATTTGAGGACGCCCCGTACCGGCTGCTCATCGCGCGCCTCTCCCCTCTTCGGGACGTAGACCGTTCTCTCCCGCACCGTTTGCTCTTTCACGAGGTCCGCCGGGCCCTACCCGGGGCGTGCGTGGACCTGGCCTTTTTCCCCCCGGTCGGGGCACGGGATACCCTGCATCCGCTGACGGGCATCTGCTCCTGTCGTCCGGCGCGGGATTTTGACCTGGTGCTGGTCTCCAACGCGTACATCCTGGAACTGCTCAACCTCCCCTACCTCCTGCTCCGCTCCGGGATTCCCCTCTTCGCCGGAGAACGCGGGGAAGATGACCCGGTCGTCCTCCTGGGCGGCTCCAACGCCATGGCCGCGCAGGCCGTCATCCGGGAGGACGGCGACGCGCTGGCCGACGGCATCTTCTTCGGGGAGGGGGAGGGGCGGGTCGGGGAAATCGCCCGTGCGCTGGCGCGGATGGACGGCAGGAGGCGGGAACGGCTGGAGGCCGCAGCCGCCACCGGCCCCGGCCTCTGGGTCGCCGGAACCCGCCAGCGGACCGTCCAGGCGGTCTGCCGGCCCCGGCCGCAGGACCTGCCCACCGTCTACCCCATCCTGAACACCCCCGAGGCCCACACCGCCTACCTCCAGATCACCTGGGGCTGTCCGGCCTTCTGCTCCTTCTGCTTTGAGGGCTACGACCGGAAGCCCTACCGGGAACTCCCCGCGAAGGACCTGCTCGCGGTGGCCCGGGAGTTAAAGCAGGCCCAGGGCGTGGAGGAAATCGGCCTCTACAGTTTCAACTTCAACACCCACGGGGAAATCTTTGACCTCCTCCTGGAACTGCACCGTCTCTTTGACCGGGTGAGCATGAAGAGCCAGCGGGCCGACATCCTCTGGCGCACCCCCGGCCTGATAGAGGCGGAACTGGCGGCGGAGAAGCGGGAGTTCACCCTGGGAATTGAGGGCATCAGCGACCGGCAGCGGGCGTTCCTGCATAAGAGCCTCCCCACCGATGAGATAGTCGCCCTGCTGGAGCGTCTGGTGCGGGAGCCCATCCGCCGCATCAAACTCTTCTACATCCTCACCGGCTACGAGACGGAGGACGACCTGACCGAGTTCCGGGCCTTCGTCCGCTGGCTGCGGGATGTGCGGGAGGCCTCCCCCTCCCGGCCCCGGATCATCTTCAGCGTGGGGCCGCTGGTGCGGATGCCCTTTACTCCCCTGCGGTACGACCGTCTTTTTCTGGAAGAAAGGCCCTGGCGCCCCCTGGTGGGGGCGGTCAAATCCGCCTGCGAGACGGCCGGCTTTGAGTTCCGCCTGGCCTTTGACTGGTCCGAATACGCCACCACCCAGGTACTGGCATTGGGGGGATACTGGCTGGTGGAGCCGCTGGTCGCGCGGGCGCGGGAGGGGGATTTCTACAACGGCCGCCTGCCCCGCGGGTACTGGGAGGCCCTGCGGGCCTGGATGGAGCGGACGGGCCGCTGGGACGACGCGTTCCTGGGCGAGAAAGGCCCCGATTACCCCTTCCCGCTGGAGTTCGTCCAGACCGACATTCCGGCGGATTTTCTGTACCGGCAGTACCAGAGAGCGCGCGCTGGCCTGGACCGGGGCTACTGTCTGGGGGATGCGGCGGGGCCGGGGCGCTGCCAGGGATGCGGCGCCTGCCCGGATGAGGAGCACCGGCAGGCCATCCTGCACCACCGCATCCGCGTCCCCGACCTGGGGCCGTATCTGGCCCAACTGCGGGAGGTTATGGGCCGCAAACGGCGCCTCCGCCCCGTCTACTACCGCATCCGCACCGATGCCTCCCTCTCCGGCGTCCATCCCGCTTTTCTCAACGCCCTTGTCTTCCGGCAACTCCTGGCCTGCGCGCCGGAACTGACGGACAACCTGCTCAGCGTGCGGGAGGCGCTGTTCACCGTTCCACCCAACGACCGCTGCTTCCCCACCCTGGGTGGGGAGACGGTCTTTGCCCTCCGGGCCTGGGACGCCGACGCGCTGCGGAGCGCGCTGGCTTCTCTCTCCGAACTGGGGGACGGGGTAGAGGTGCTGGGGCCGGTGGAGGATTTCACCCCCGGCGCCTTTGCGAAGGCCCACCTGGCCCTTTTCCTCCCGCTTCCTCTTCCGGCCGCGCGGGCCGCGCTGGAGGAGTACCTGCGCGGAGCCTACGTCCCTTTCTCCCTGCGGCGGGAGGGGGAAGGGTACGCGGTAGACGTCCCGGCGCGCGGGGTGAAGAAGAAGGTGGTGTTCGGGGGCCGCCTGGAAGTTTCCCCTGAGGGAACCGCCTTCATGCTGGAGGTCGGACCGAAGTTTGACCTGCTGGCCCTGTGGCGGGCAGTGGGCGGCGACCTGCGGGCCGGGGACTGGAGGGCAGAAGTGATCCGGGTGGAAACTCCGGGCAGTCGGGCCACATCCCGCCGGTAGAACCACGGCCCCTGCTTTCTCTTAACCAGTTCCGGATAACAGGCAGGGGATGTAGCGCCGGCCGCCAGGCCGGTTGCAGGCTGGACAGCCTGCGCTACCAGGCCGGCTGAAAACAACGGTCGGTGCAGGCCGAGGGAAGGCCTGCGGCCCAGACGGAGCGACTTCCGTCGGCACGATGAGCGCCGGCCGCCAGGCCGATACAGGCTGAGGGCCTGCGCTACAGGGCCAACGTAGCGCGTGATTGTTCACCTGTTGGTAAAATTGGGGTATAATGTTTGGAGGCAATCCGTTCTTGCGGGAGGAGGAGAGATGCGGCTACTCTTTCGTCTGCCCCCAGTGAAGCCGGATGCGTTCCAGGCCCCCC